>Ga0126337_10002467_pt1 | contig 11816 bp, 8 predicted proteins | sample DipCmetagenome_FD_92527 | JGI IMG/M metagenome (GOLD analysis project Ga0126337, IMG submission 92527) | Coral microbial communities from La Bocana,Puerto Morelos, Mexico - Diploria C A metagenome | ecosystem: Host-associated > Invertebrates > Cnidaria > Coral | place: La Bocana,Puerto Morelos... | reverse complement strand
TTTTTATGAGGGCAGTTTGTTATTTGGCCTTGTATATTGATGATAATACATAGTAGTCATATCTACAGAGCCATGCCCACCCACTGCCTTTTCCTGATGCAAAAAGTTAAAGGGCACTAGTTACAGAGTACACGCTTCTTTTAATAAGAACCTTCACCAACTTCATTACTTGAAGGAAGAAAGCGTGACTTGATGAAAATAATTTACTCATCATTTAACAAATTGTAAACTAACATGACGTTGATTTTGGAAGTCACGCAAGTTGTAAATTTTACCCTTTGCTCCTTATTGTTCTTATCTGAAAGTAGAACTTGGTAAAGGAGTCAGTGTACAAATTTGTAATTTATTCCTCCACTTTGCACTGACATGACGTTCTCACATGTAATTAACTTAAGTCCATTTGCTTAGGAAATAACTGTATTTAGAAGTCCTTTTGTGATGGGGTTTTGTTTTGGTAGGTTGACAATATAGAGAAAGGCTAGTTACCAGAATAAAGTATTATATATTTCTGGACTGATATATGTGAGTTCCAATAGTCATTCAGAGGGCCAAGTGGATCACCCCACCTAAAACATTAGGGATAAATCCCCTGGAGATTACCGTAAGGCAGTGCTTGAACATTGGACTCAAGTTCGCTTACTAGCTAGGGATGTCTCTTGCAATTTCTATAGGGTACTCTTGAACTGTTCACCCTCTGACCAGCTGTAGCTGCTAGTGTGCTAACATCACAGCATTGGATATTTTCTTCACTGTTCATGAAGTCTCCAGGTCTGTCCAGCTTAATGTCTTCCACAATTCTTCTTCCTCTGTTTAATCATCAGTCAAATATTACTAGTACTTTTCCTTGTACTTCGTCGAAGAGGAACTAAGATGGCATAGAGAATTATACATTTCTTTAATCTTGTCATAAAAACACCATTGATGGACCAAATTTATCAATATCGTCCCAGGATTTGTTGAAAGCATGGCTTATTCATCCTTTTTCTCTAGTTCTGCATCTCTTGCAGATCTCCACAATTCACTGACAAACCTACCAAGAAACAAAATCACTGTCTCTTCAGATCTGAAGATCATTCAGCTACTGTGGAGGTAGTATTGCAAACTTACCCCATCCCGACCTATTACCAGGGCTTGACACTAACTTTTAACACCATTTTCCACTTTGGAAAGTAGATTTTAATTTTCACTTTCCACCTCAAAGTTTTACTTTCCAAAATGGAGTGTGGTATTGGGGTGAGCAGAGATTTGATTGTACCATACAATGTGTTTTTATGGTACACAGACCTGCTTGAAAACTTGTCCATTTGAAATTAGGGAATGTCACTGCTGGACGGTTACTTTTATCATTGATTATATTTATTCACATGTTTTTCACTTAGGCCTTAAGAATATCTCTGGAAATATTGAAGCAGTGTTGTTCAAACTTGGCACTAGAAATATTCATCACAAACAAAACAAAATGACACCTGTTGTTCTATTGCCATGACAACACTTTTGCCCCTGGTCCTCTCTAAATTAAAACTGAATTTCCCAGGTTTTGTCTTAACCAAGGACTATTAACTCCAGCCAATGGAATGATGAGGATTAGGACAACATGGCAACCATGTCTGGTCCACATCAGACACTCTGTCCTACTTTAAGAGGCTGAAAATGAGGATATTTGTTTTTAGCAGAAAGAGAATGGAACCAAGAGAGTTTCCAAGGCAATGACACTATGGGTGCCATTTGGTTTCTTTTATAATGACTGTACACTTCTGGTGCCAGAGTTTGAAGAACACTTCTTCAACATCTCCTGAGGGGTGTCTGGAAAACCCGAATAGCGAACAGCGAATAGTGGCGAATAGCGAATAGTGCTGATCTCAGTGCTGAACTAAAGCAGTGACTATTGACGACTATTCGCCACTATTCGCCAGTATTCGTCACTATTCGCACTATTCGTACTATTCGCTATTCGCCACTATTCGCTGTTCGCTGTTCGCTATTTGCGACTATTCGCTGTTCGCTGTTCGCTATTCGCGACTATTCGCTGTTCGCTGTTCGCTATTCGCTATTCGGGTTTTCCAGACACCCTCTCCTGAGATATTCTTTTTTCAGTATTTTACCATTTTAGTCCCAAGCCTAATGACATTAGTACTTTCATAATTTGGATAATACAAAACCATCAATATTTATAAAACGAAAAAAGATATCACAAAAGTAAAACGCCATTCTTCTGTAGTTTGAAAGCTTTTTAAATACACAGCATTCATTTTTCATGACATAGATACACTTTAAGGTATGTATTAAACAAAGAAGAACATTCTAATATATTTTTGTGCTGTGCTGGTCTTTACTGTAGTCAAGATACTCACCAGTTTATTGATAGAAGCAAGCCAGTTGTAAGTATCAAAAGCACTAGCAAATGAATGTTGAAGCCATAACCAGTCAACAGAAATATAACGACGACAACAAGACATAGAAATATGACATTGATTGCTTTCAGCAGTTGACTGTTGACACCCGGTTCAAAGATTGACTCTACAATCGCTTGAAACATGAAGCTGATATTCTGTTGTAAACAGTTGTGTAGTTTATACCTTCCTGGAAAACTCTGAAGTAAAATCAAGGTTAATTTGAGCGTCGTTAACAAAATTCTCTCTCTTTTCCTACAGCCTGTACATGTCCGAGAAAATTATCTTCCAGGCGTTAATGTATCTGGTCCCAGGCCCCCTTGAGTTCGCTTGTTCCCAGGCTTTAGAGGCTTGGGTGACGTCATGACGAATTTCATTTGGAATTAACTGAAAATGTATTTATTAGGTTGTCATGCTAGCAGGGGCCTGTTTATAGTCTTTATAGACTTTATGTGTATTGGTTCTTTTGTACAAAACCATACCAGTGGTGGACGCTTAACATTACATGATGTGCACTGAGGTACACAAGTGTGAGGGCCTTATCGTACTCTGTCAATGGTGGAGGCTAAATTATGTGGGGTAAAAATGTTCATAATTTCAAAGATTTTTTTAGGTCCTAGCCTACCTCGAAATGACAGGGAGAGCAACTGCAGAATACCCGATTCTACTTGCGTACATATTTTAAAGAACGAGACATGTGAAGGAATAAATTATAAGTGGCATGGTATTCTGCAGTTAAGCTTGACAGGGAACTAGAAATAACCAAATTTAAATTAGAGGGGTGCAACTGTATTTTCCATGCATGTATGTATATCCTTGATGGAGGCTAGAAAAGGATGCAGATAAGGGGAGTCAGCTGGGAAGAGCTAACCAAAAATGTGAAAGACACGCAGCAGTAAAGATCTCTGTTCATGGTGTTATGTGCTCAAGGGCATGAAGAGGATTGAGCGAGTATCTGCTGCTGCTTCTAATTTGTTTCTGCTTTCCCTATAACCTGCATGCTAACATGGTGAAGGATTTTCCAGACATGACCAACAATAGATCAAAGACCCCACATGGATATTTCCTGTAAATTATTCTATGCTATTAGCACAGACCTTTCCTGGTGTAATCATAGGAATGGAAATAACTGTAAAGAAAGAGGCATCTGATTACCTACTTGCACAAACAGCTTTGAGTTCTCATCCTATAAACTGTATTTTGTGGCTACCCTTTGGATGCAAATGTCACATGTGTTCAACTTGACTACTTTCTTCATTCTAAGTTAACTTTATTTGTAACTTTATTCACTTTTGTTCTCATTTTGATAAATAGGCTTTTCTCTAGTTAATATTATTACTAGAAAAGTTTAAAGTTCACTTTATACATAGTCCTGATAATTGCAACACACTTTAGGTGTCCCCAATTAGCAGCAATACCAAATCCCATTGACACGTAATAAAGCTTTTTATTTTTATCATCATTGTCGGCTATAGACATGTTCAGGAGATTGTATTGTGTTCCTATTTCATGTGTAAATAAAGGACTGTTGTTGTTGCTGCAAAATAGGATCTTTTGGCTAAATGTGGCTACATCTGCAGGAACATTTAGAGGATTTCTTTCTGACTTTTATCAATATCTGTGAAGAGGGGTATCCAAGCCAACTTTCTCACTGTAAGAAACGTCAACAGTTAAGTCTACACGCTCTCCCACAATTTTCTCCAAGTCTTCTATAACCAGATCTCTCAACTGATCTAATTTTTCAAGTACACATCTGCGCTGACTTTTTCTGCGACAATACAGCTGGTGATGAATCCTCCAATGGCCTTCCCTGGCTTCACATAATACATTCACCTGTATATTTCAAACAAAACATTGTTTAATAGATTTGTCAGGGATGGCCATCCAAATGGTTAAAGTAAGCATTGATTGCTGACTTCCATAATCACTACATCAAGGAAGTGGTGAATAAATATTTTCAAATGTGATCATAATTATCACATTTGAAAGTATTACAGTCAAAACAGCTGAATTGTTCCGCCTAAACAATGATTAATGCTTTCATTAATTCAGAGCTGCTTCGAATTTTGGCTTCAAATTTTGAATAATCAATTGAATATTGTAATCATCCAACCATAGCATCCATTTGAATAGCGAATGTTAATTGGACTAATGACAAAGTGTAATAACGGAATAACTGGACGTTTTTAGGGTAGCCACTGAAGTGATTTTCCACTACTGGCACACTGACTTGCACAGCACATTTTCTCAGGACGTTAATCGACTCTTGTATGAGTGACAAAGGACTTTCCCGCTATGGTTGGATGATTACAATATTCAGTTGACTATTCGAAATTTGAACACCAAGAAACAAAGAAACCAAGAATCAAAGCAGCTCTGGATTAATGAAAGCATTAATCATTGTTTAGGCGGAATGCTTCAGCCATTTTGACTGTAATTTACCATTTCCTTGATGTAGTGATTATGGAAGCCATCAATCAATGCTTAATCATATTGGGATGGCCATCATAATTATTATTATTATGTTTCAGTTATGAAAGGTTTGTGAAGATGTTAAATGTTCTGATTGGTTTGTAGAACAATGAGAGTAAACAATAAGAAGGTGGTTGGAGAAAATCTACAATACAATTGCCTTGACAATCAGTTAAAAGATGTGTCATTGTTTTGCAGCCCTGTTCGAGATGTTTTGAGTCTCATGTTTTTACTCTCACAAAGACAAAACAACCATTTATGCAGACTAACTATCACATTACAGTATTTATTAAATTTGTTCATAGTATTATTGTTTTTTTTTGCATTAATGCAGTCTTTGACACCCATTAATGTCCTCCCCAGAGAGAACTGCTCCTATACTTCAAGATTTTTAAGAAAACCCTAAAGCATTGTTTCATACCTACCTGCCTAATCTGCCATGGTATTTCATGTTCATACAACTGAAGCAGCTTCTCTCGAAAGATCTCCTGCATTATTTGGTCAAAGTTCTGGTCTGTGCGCGTATCAGCAGGAAAGAGCCATTCATTAGGCTTGCTTTTTGCAGCAAAGTACTGTTTGATTTCTTCTATGCCATCTCCAGTTTTTGCAGAGATCATGAACACATGCTCAAACTTACTCCACCCCCCTATGTTTTTATATCCCCAATTGTCCTTCTCACGGTCCTGCACCAACATACAAACTATATCCAGCAACACTGATTTTGTTTTAACGTTGTCTATCTTGTTTAGGATTAGAATTGATGGCAAATCCTTATGAGTCTCCAACACCGTTAGGATTGTTTCGTGAATAACCTGATTTCTTTTCCTGTCTGTTGCATCAACTAACACAGCAATGAGATCTGCATCATGCACGGCATCGCTTGGAGCACGCATGTGTTCCCGAGTCATTTTTAACCGTCTTGCCTCAGGGAGGTTTACTATCCCAGGGGTATCTAGAAGGACTATTTGAGAATCCCCTACAGTAAAAACTCCGACAGTCTGTCTTCGTGTGGTGTGTGGTACAGCTGTTACTGCGCAAATCTTCCCTCCAATTAGGCAATTTGTTAAGGTTGACTTTCCACTGTTTGCCTCTCCTACGATTGCCACTTTCAATAGCTTTGTTTGCGTTAATTCCTGACTCTTAGAATTGTTTTTCGAATCACGCTCAAGTTTTGTACTTCTATCAGTTTCGTTGCTCAAATTTTCCCCGCTTGTACGATCACTTTGGCACCGAATAAAGCCTCCAGTAGTCGACTGCTGCATAGAAAAAACACGATTTGTATACCTCTGTTGATTCAACCCTGCAAATATACTCTTCCTAGAGATGAAAGCCGTTTTTCTTCCAAACAAGCGCAGCGACGTGAACGCCGCCATGTTGTTTGTGTTTAGACCCAGGTCCCCGCGTTGTTTTGTTTTGCACCTCATGTAAGAACTGCAGAAAACATACAGAACATTTTCCAGTTCCGAAAGTTTTGTCTTCAGAGATAAAGTTCGTGGAAGGAAAAGGCTTAATTTTGAGCGGAAGAGATTCTGTACAGTCGTTGGACGACACAGACAAATTTCTGAACCTGGCAGCTAAGCGAAGTTAGCTAAATTAAGTTGATCGTCTATGCAAACATTTTGAGCTCTTTTGATCCATGAAACTGAAGCAAATGAAGGATTTGTATCTGAAGATGTTAAACCTAATTTCATAATTTTTGTCAAAATGAGCATCAACAGAATAGCAATAAGAACCAACAAAGGAAATTATCTTGGAGGAGAAAAGATCTATGGGTGAGTACAATCAATATTTTGCTTTTATTTTGCATAGATACGCACTCTCGTTCATAAGCCCTCTCATGAGCTCAAGGTTCACAGGCGCAGGAACCTGCATGTACATATATATGTCGCTGAACAAGTGAAAGTTGAACGACTCGTTTCAAATGAACTTCAAACCAGTCTGTTCGTACTTTGTTCTCAAATCGAACATACGAAGCGAACACGACTACCAGTTCATCATCTCAGCTCATTTTCAGCTTGTGTTAAAACACATGTACTTAGCAACAAAATTATATTAAGCTTAAACAGAAAGAAGAGTATGATTGAAATTGATTCGTTGAGCCGTGATTTGACGCTTTGACGCAATAAAACGTACGTGAATAGACTGATCTTCCCCTTGTGAAATGTGATTTGCCAAAAAACCCTTGGGAGATAAACATGCATTAGCCTGGCATATCTAATCAAACAAAATTGAACCAAACATCAATCAAACCCAATCAAACACCAATCGGTTGAGTTCTTAATTCAGTAATAAAAAAAAATCGAACATCTTTGTTGTTTACCTCAGTGTACGATTCTGTAAAGTTTTTCTTTGTTTTGTAGCTATTGTTCAGGTTAGGGTCTACAATCTTTACTTCTTTGTTTTCTTTGTTTTACGTCACTGGTAAGTGTTGCAGGTTCTCACACCGAGGGTGAGCCATTTTGCTGTGAGTTCAATTATCAAACTACAGAACAAAATTGAATGAAATCAAACTCAATGATGCAATTAGATTTTGTACCAAATCCATTTCTTGATAAGTAAATCATGCAGGAGTAATCATAATCATCCTTTATTGAATGGGATAAATAGAAAAATGTCCAAAACAAACAAACAAATGGGAGTTTGGTAATTGTATGTTTGATTGATTACTACTGTGGGCCGGTCGGTAATCAAATGTTTGATTGTTGACCATTCAATTTTGTTCGAATCACCAAATTGTAGTGTGAGTTTGATTATGTTTGATTACAGAACTCATTCAAATGGTTGTGTTTGATTGTGTTCGATTGCCCAATGTTCGATTACATGTAGATATGTATAATCTATCTAAAAGTTTTGCTTACACGCAATTTGTCTTAAGGCATCACCTGACTGAATATAGCTTAGCTAAACTGGGGAATATCTGAGTGATATTCGCCAATTAATGTAACTATTACAGAACTCATTCAAATGGTTGGGTTTGATTGTATTCGATTGCCCAATGTTCGATTACATGTAGATATGTATAATCTATCTAAAAGTTTTGCTTACACGCAATTTGTCTAAAGGCATCACCTGACTGAATATAGCTTAGCTAAACTGGGGAATATCTGAGTGATATTTGCCAATTAATGTAACTATTCCACAGGATAAAAATATCTGTAGAATGTAACGCAATAGCAAACGTGACAATGTTATGAAAAATCTTTGAAGGATAATAAATCTGATACGGTAGTCCTCCACATTCGACATTTAAAATGTGCTTGCATATTTGTCTGCAGATGTTATCTGTTCTCAATGCTTACAGTTTTCCTCAAGCTTTGGTCTCAGAAAAAGGTTTGCTTCTCCCATATATACGGTCGGGGGAAAAATATCTGAGCATATTTTTATGCCACATGGAGGCTACTGTTTATTTTATAGTGTGTACACCATATAGAAAATGTCTATTTGATCTCCCTTGTTGAAGATTATTGCCCAGATCTTTGTCTTTTCCTCCCAGTGCCTCTCCCACACTCTCCTAGTCCTGTGTAGCTTCCCTCCCAGCTTCTGCTTCTGCTTCCACCTCCCTACTATAGCCCATCTTTTGCTAAGTGCCATAGTTGACAATTTCTCAATATCCATACAAGCTACCTGGGTGAAAAATGCCAATTTTGAAATGAAGTGTTTTGAATTGAGCTCATTTCACCTGTCAACATCACAAAATTAGCAATGACTTACTCAGCACGCTAATGCAGACTGATGCTTCTTATCTAAATAGTCACAGCATCAGATCTATCCATAAGAGAAAGGGAAATGAAATTTAAAAAGCAAAATAAAACACTTCACTCTCAAGATCTCCTTCAGCACTTTATTCTGTCAGTGTTAGCTTGAGAAATATAACTTACACAGTGTCATTTTGATATTGTAGCACAGTGTACTTATGGATATGTGGTACTGATCCATGCAGAGGAGTGAAACTGAAATTTAGAGGATACGAAAAATGTGAGAGGTTGTTTCAAAATGCTAATTTTTCTATAACTTACATTTTTATAACCCACGGTAAATGTACATTTATTGTAACATTTTCCTTGAGAAAATCTCAAATGTGAGGAAATCTTCATTCTTCCCTTGTCTTTGATCACTTTTTATGATAAAAATGCTACCACACTGTGTTAAATGGACCTCACAAGATAATCACATGATTTTGAGTGCCCTGGGCTCGTTAAAGTTGATTGAACTTTACATGTATATTATCAATAAGAAATCGCATGATTCTTCTTGTGCTGATTGTAGTACCCAGAAATGTCATGTGATTTATTTCTTTATTTCTAGGTGAATGGGAATTCCGGGAAGCACAGCAGGATGAAGAAACTCAATTGCCGGTCGAAAGAATAGGAACCAAAAATTCCAGGAGAGACATGTTCAGAGCTGAACTGCGACTCATTGAATATCCTGGTAATGCTCCATACAGTGTTTTATTTGAGGGTGGCAAAGGGGGTTTAGTAATCATGCACCACGGTGACTTTTTCTATAAATCATGCATTGCAGAAAACATTTTTAACCAATTACATGCACAAAAGGTAAGTAAGTACACTAAGCTAATATTGTAAGATTCCATGTATTAATTAATTAATATTTATATATGTTTTCTTAATAGCTAATATACTTGTAATGGAATTTTCCATTAAGAGAGATCTTTAAAGAATTTTTTAACATGTATCTTTGTTTCTAGATGGGATACCTATGGGCTGCTATGCTTATCCATTCCACTACACCTTGCAGCAAGGTTTACCAGGTAACATTTACTTAATGGCATAAAAAAGAAAGAAAACAAGAAAGAATGAAAACAATGCTACTGTAATTATATATAGGGGAGATTTTTTTTATGATACTCCAAGAGGCAAAATGTTTGATGTTGGATGTTTGATGTATTAGAAGTTAAATTTGGTTTGGAATTATCATTGCTGGCCCAGTGTTGACTGAGTGATTATTGTGTTCTTTTAACTTGCGGTTAGTATGATAAAGTCTCAGACAATTCTGTGAATCTTTTTTTCTTCCTTTTCTGTAACTGTTGCCCAGAGAAAGACATTAGATATTATACTGAGTATTAGGCTTAGACCCTGTGACTTCTAGTTTCCAGTGTCATTTTATGTATAACTTTTTCATCCACTTGCAGATTAGTGACGTAGCTGTTAGTTATCGGTATAATGCGTTTTCTTTGTGATGTGTATTCATAACAAAAAGATGTGTATGTACCTTAAGATCTCAAAAATAACATAATGTTACTGTAGTCAGGCATGGTAACCTAAAACTTGAAAATTTTGTTGTCATGCACTGACTAAAAAAATTCATTTGGTTAAAATATGTCAGTAACCCTCATCAGCATCTGCAATGGAAGTGAAACACTTTTTTTAAATGCGGCTTACTTGTCATCAATTTTCTCACTGTCAGGATCTTTTGAGGCAAATGGGAATCAAGCAAATGGAGACAGGTGGAATGCAAAGATTACATACAAAGTAATAGCTGAAGTTGACAGACCTGGATCTGGAGAAGTTCTCAAGGTCAGATGTTGTTGAAAAAAAGAAATTCATGGTCCAGTTAATCTACAGTCTGTTCCTAGTGTTTAAATCACATTTCATTGCAAATTTAATGTTAGTCAGTTACATGACTCGGATGTTCTATAAATTTAGGTGTTTCACCATTAGTTATTTTTAAAAAATAAGAAAACTAACTAAAGATTTAAAATTAATTATTTTCTTATTGATATTTAAGATTGATTGTATGTGAAGTTATCTGATGCTTAACCTTAGACTGTATCCACATAACTTAGTCAGTAGAGAATAGGCTTGGCTGTCACACTGAAGATATTTTTTTGCTACCTCGTAGTCCCATGCAAGGAAAGAAAAAAGTATTCCAGACCACTTCTTGCCAGATGCACAGAATCTGAATTTTGGCACCATTAGTTATGAGTAGTGTTAATTTACATGTTTTTATGATTTCTGTCCATTTCTTCAGGCATCACAGGTAATCACTGTAAATGAACATCTTCCCCTGACATCAGTGGAGCCTGAGGTCATGACGGCTCGCAGGACTGTCAAGATTTGTTGTTGCATCCCAAAAGGAGATGTTTTACTGAATGCATGGTACATCAACACTTTTTGTTCTATTTTACTCCTGACCAGTGATGTTTTAACAATCTATAGTATGATAACATTTCATTCTTTCATGTTCTTGCTATTATTTTCAAATAGTGTCCACTGAGCAGTAGAGTAAGAGCAGTTTCAATTGAGTGTCATGAAACCAAAGACCAAACCAGTTACTTACCAATTATTAGACTAGATTACTTTTGACACACAATTGAAAACTGCTCTAAGCAGCTTGAAAAAAAACACATGTCAGTTTCCACATTCAATAAATATTCTTCCTCCACTCAGAAACATATGACCTCACATCTGATCTCTCTCAGAAATTCCAAATTGTTAATAGAGACTCACCAAGAATTATTGCAGATACATATACAGTCACATAGGTGCAGCATATTTTATTCAAATCTCAGACATCATGCAAGCAGGAATAAAATAGAATCCATGGACAATTCACTTTTTATTTTGCCTGCATAATAATAAAAATATTTAAATTTAGTGAAGATTTCAACAGGGGAATATTTTATACAATTCAGGCATATTTACTGGTTCACCACAACACAAATACATTTCATCAATTATGACCAAAATAAATCAACTTTGCACATTTCATGACCTTGATTTGAAAAATTACAAAATTGGTAGAAACATGTATATGTTGTAGTTAAAAATTAAATTCAGGTAAAAATTAAATTCCTTTATCTCTTAACCCTACTTATTCATTGATTATGAATAATTAGGGTTAGAAGACAAAGGAAATTGAGAATCAAACTACCGGTAGGTTAGTTCCTTAGCTACACTGTTCTCACAATGTACATGTAGTCAAAATCCTTATTCT
>Ga0126337_10002466_pt1 | contig 11816 bp, 10 predicted proteins | sample DipCmetagenome_FD_92527 | JGI IMG/M metagenome (GOLD analysis project Ga0126337, IMG submission 92527) | Coral microbial communities from La Bocana,Puerto Morelos, Mexico - Diploria C A metagenome | ecosystem: Host-associated > Invertebrates > Cnidaria > Coral | place: La Bocana,Puerto Morelos... | reverse complement strand
GAAAAATTACCAAAAGGTAGTGGAATTAAATAATTGCACCATCTTTTGATATAGATTGAGGAACAGATTCTGGAGTGCCTTGCATGGAGTCACGACTCTCCCCTTTGGTCATCGATCCAACAAGCTGGCTCTGTTCCATCATGTGAAGATGTATCCATCCCATACCAGACAGAAGCTGCTCACAGCACACAAAACTTGCTGGCTTCACCAATTATCCACCCTCGTGTTCAAAGAATTTGTGGAGAGGAGGGAGCTGCTAGAAGAGGTGAGGAATGAGGGTGGTAACTTGATGGTAGTGAGAGTATTTCAAGTTAATTGCAATATATCTGTTGTAGCTAAAAATTAAATTCAGGTAAAAATAATTTTAACCTAGTTTGATTCTCAATTTCCTTTGTTTTCTAACTTTAGTAAGGGTTAAGAGACAAAGGAATTTAATTTTTACCTGAATTGCCTTAGAACACCAGGCTGTACCTCACAAACTTCACTATTTATTTCGCTGTAATAGTTCAATAGTCTCTGATCGCATCCCGATTTCGCTCTCTGATACAATGAATAATTTCTAGGTTGTTTTCTTTTTTTACTGACACGCGACACCCTAATTCCTAGACATCGATGATATAAGGACTGATTAATTGGTTCTATTGTCTACATTGAAATCACGAAAACCTCACATAATGCAAATCACTTATCGTACTATAAAATGTCACACAATACAACTAAAAATATCTCGACACAAACGTCCATCACCCATGCTTAATCTTTGAACTGAACTTAAGTAGTTCTAGAACTTGTGTTTGAATTGAACAGTATGATCTAGGGAAGAGACTTTGCCATACCATTGGGTTTTTTTTTTTTCAGTCTTGCAGTTGCCTAGTTCTCCATCAGCCCATGATGTGTTCAGTTCACCAATCACCCCTAGTAGTGGTGCACGGCGCAACCTCTTCAGTAGCTCTCCTTCTGCTCAGAGTGCTCCACCTGTGACTTTGTCTGCTACGACAAGGCAGGCTGCGGCAAGAAATGCCCCAACATGTAAGTGTACTTAAAGTTGCAAACTATTTTTGAATATTTAAAATAATAGTTTTAACTCAGTGCCACAGTCAAACCTCTTTAGTAGGTTTCTGCAAGGGAATTATTTTGAATCTTGACAGTTTATTGCTTAAATTATAAAGTTTTAGAATGTGTTTGTGTCTATGGACTACCGTTTTCTCATCTTTGTTGTTGAAAGTTAAGGATTATCATTGGAATGAGTAGTGAGAATTTACATTTTGATTTCAACATTGAATTGAGTGGTAATGTTGATGCATTAAAAAGTATTTTCTTGTTAATCAGTTTAAGAAGATTCAACCTTTTTATCTGGTTTCAGTGATTATTACACCAGCACCAGGTAATCAGGGTGGCTACATTGTAAATGGCGTTGCTCAAGCTGTTGTGTTGCCTAACACCTCGACTACTGTGCAAGTGACATCGCCCCAGGCTGGTAGTGTTTTGGCTCCTAACAATGCTATGGCATCACCAACGTCAAGTCCTGTTAGGCCATCATCAGCACCAACCACACCCAAGTCGAAAGTTCCGACTCCAAGTAAACCAAGAAAGACAGGCTCCTTAGCACTGTTCTTCAGAAAGGTAGCTGCCATGCCCGAGCATTGAAAGTGAATGCCAATGTGAATATAAAGTTAGAGATAAGATAAAATTGCATCAAACATATGAAGTTTTAATGTAAAAAGGACATGCAGCCTGACAAGTCAAGATTGATTAAGATTGATTACTGCATACCTTTAAGCAATTTAAATGTAGCATTCCAATCAGTGTCCCTTGAGTTTTTGTTCCAAGAAAATCATTTTATGCAGATGTTGTTGGCGTCTTATCACATATATGCTGTCAACCTGTGGACATAAAGCAAGAAAAGCTGCAATTAGAGACTAGGCATATTGGGCAGATACTGTTCAATGTTGAGTTCTTTAACTGCAAACCTGAAATTTCCCACTGGTGACTAGTGTCTTAATTCTTATCAGCTGCCCAGTATGATTTGTATTGATAAACTTAACAATAATTTAGTTGCCGATCTCTAATGTGAGGATGCCAAATGATAAGAATTTTCTGCCTTTTCAGTAACAAACTTTCTCTTGTTTATGCACAGCTTTATCATCTATCCAGTGTTCGCCTCCGTGATCTGTGCTCCAAACTTGATGTCCAGGAGGACCTCCGTGTAAAGTAAGCCCAGATACAAATTCTCCTTCTTGTCTACATGCATTTCACATGAAACAAGTGTGGAATATTTAGTTTAACAACACCTACCAGTGATGTTTTGCCCTATTCTTGTAGTCTTTCTCCTTGACATGTTGTTAGTGGTAATTTAATGAGAATTAGAACTTTGATCACTTATAAGAATACCCATTCTCGTCTACAGGATGTGGACATGCTTTGAACACACTTTGATGAACATGACAGAGTTGATGAGAGACAGGCATATTGATCAGATACTGATGTGTTCAATTTATGTCATGGGCAAGGTACATTATATTTTCGTACCAGATTTAGTGTGTTGCGTCCTGGATAATTTATGCATTGTGAAATTAACATGTTAAAGTAACCCTCAAACCTCATACTGAATTGTTTAACTATGAATGTGCTACGCAAACTCTAGCCATTGTTATGTTTGACAGGGAAAATGAGAGATATTTGTTTGTGCCACTGTACTATGCTGAATTAAGTGATAGACCTGGTTATCCACCAAATTTTTAAACCAACATTATTTAACAGTATTTTTTTTTTCTCATCTAGTTATTGATGTGACAAATGAAAGTACATTTTCCTCCATCCCTCTAAAATATTAATTTCTTTTTTTTTCCAGGTTACAAATGCAGATCTTTCATTCCAGAATATTATGAAGTGTTATCGCACTCAGCCTCAGGCTGTTAGCCATGTAAGGTCCTTAAGTTAATTGCACAAATTATACATTATGTAATATCTTCCTTTCAGATTCACTCCTCTACAGGGTTTGACAATGCAAACAACTGATCACCAGTGTCCTCTGAGTGTAGAACTTGAGTGTAGAACTCAGTCTTTTTAGTATAAATTTTTATTTCTGTTAAGCCATGGACTTAAATGCATCTTGTTTTCATACCAGATGCCTTTAACATTAAAGGGGTCTAGCTTAAAAACAGCCAATTGCCCTCAAAACAGTTCCAATCCATGCACTGCAATCAACATTTAGTGTCGCCATGTTTTCAGCGGTTTCAACTGCCAGCATATTAAAAGTTAGTTTAGACCCAGCTCTAACTTCTTTTTTTCCTCTAACCCACAAAAGGTTTACAGAAGTGTGCTTCTCAGAGGAAGAAGAAGAGCTCCACTTGGTAGCAGTGGAAGTGATGGCGTAGCAAAAGGTTAGGTTTAGTAAAGTTTGTTTATTCCAAACATTATCACTCAAGGTGAAGTCTGCCTTTAAGCCTTGGTGCCGGTAGTTGGTAGCATGCAGCAAAAAGGAAGAGAACTATGTGTAGAATAGGGCTTTCTTAAAGATTTTGAACATGGGGGTACCAGTTTGGTGTGACTGGGTAGAAAGAAACATAATTAAATGCCTTTTTGAAAAGAAAAAGAAAGAGTCAGTCGAGGTAATGACAGCAGATGGGTAAAGCCGCGTTAACAAGTAGTCAACTTGCCCTTTCAACACTACTCTAGCTTTTTCTATAGCCCCTGTGTTTGTATGTGTTGTTTCATCACCTTCTGTAAGATGATTTATGTATGCACTCACATGGTTGCCCATTTAACTAACCCTGTAAAGAATTAAATCGACTACTTGAAGCCTGTAGTTCCAGTGTCACAAGCCCCTTTACGTTTTCCTTTCACTAAGAATTTGAGAAGAAAATGTGAGACTAATAGGGATATTTCTTGACAACAGGTATCAAAAGTGAGCCTGGTAGTAGTGGACCAGCCAGCCCAGTTCAAGGCTCCAGTAGTGCGAGAGCTAGCCCAGTGAGAAGTGCAAGCACTATACCTTCTACGCCACCTCCAACCAGCGCTTCTGCATCCGGATCAAGCAGCACTGAGAACAGTCCAAATATTGATGGTGAAAGAGGAGACCTCATTGAGTTTTACAACAAGGTAATTAAAATAGATTTTTATGTTCAAGGCAAGCATTTGTCGAGAACAACTTGCCAGTAGCATTTGACCTATACTGAACCTCTGGTTTCATACTGAAATAAACCAAATTTTTTTTTATCTCCTCTGTGGCATTCATTTGTTAGGTGTTCATCAAACGGGTGAAAAATTTTGCTCTCAAGTTCTCAGCTGGAGACAGAGCGGTAAGTTGCAGTGAGATTGTATAATAATAAACAGGATCACAAGTTTGGGAAATATATTTCCCTTACTCTCGGGTCTTTCAGGCAATGGGTAATAGTCTGTAAATGATTTAATGTACCATTATTTCAGAGATAAAATGGAATTAAAATTGTCTACACATGTAGAAGACAATTTTATCCTAGTGGTTTCAGGAGTTAATTCAGACAAATCAGCTCCAGTGCTATTTTGTGACAATTAAGACACCGAGACAAACAGTACAAAATAACAATGGTCCAACGTACTTTAAGTCAAATAAATAGTGGAAATTGCTTTGTTACACAAAGATAAAAAATTTCTCTTTGAAATATTCTTACTTGCTTTATGGTACAGAAACCAGGGTAAGCTCTAGCACTGATGGGCCACTAGGCTTGTATGCAGACATGACCCTTATTGTTGAACTTTTAATTTTCTTCTGTAGTTGGACTCTCCTCCACTTTCTCCACTGCCTGTGATGAAAAATCAAGCGCACTCTCCACGTCGTAAAGTCTCCACCAGGCATCCTGTGTATATTTCTCCACACAAGAATGGTTAGTCATTATTAGATAAAAATATCACAGCTTTTGAAAACCTATTATACCTGTAATACATTGTAGCAGCTTGCCCAGGAAAGCTGATCAATTCCTAGCTTTTTGTTTGGCAATTTTCCAACACAAGGAAGAAGATTGAAATCAGACAGGACAACTTAAAGTAATTGCTGGTTTCTGTTGTTTCTATCCAGGAGTTTCAATGACACCAACAACGAGACTGTTGTATTGTTTCAAAGAAAGTCCAGCAGAGGTAAATGATTGTATATGCAAGTGTCAATCTGTAGACTATGAAGTTTAAGAAAACATCCAGCCCATTTATCAATAGGAAATTTTTCTTGCAAGTTGCAATGCAACAGTTAACTAAAAACATTCTAAATTGGCAGAGGGATATTTTATAGCAGCAACTTGTCATGCAACTTGCAACATGGCAGTTGTAGGTTGCAAATATATTGTTACACAAGATATATATTCCTTGCAACTGTTGATCAAAGAAAATTCCCCATGTTTAACATGGTCCATGCTTAAAGTGTAGCCCAAGAGGATAGATTTATATTTTAAGTTAGGTATAATGAGCATTTAATAAAGTTAATTGTTTAAATAGAATTTCTATGGGGGTAGAGTGGGGTTGGAGAGCCACAGTTTGTAAAGAAGTATGAAGCTAAACTGGAATTTCTAGAGGGGTGGGGGTTTGAAACAAACAAAACTTCTGTGGGAGGGGTATTAATATTTCCTGAAAGAACTCATTTTTGAAATAATGCAATTTTTCCCATCCCTTAATTTATTTTTCACAGAAACTTCGAGATATTAATCAGATGCTGAAGCAAGGTGCAGGAGAGACAAGCCGTAAGAGGGCGCTTTTGCAGGATGACCATGGTAGCCACCTTCCTGCTAAAATATCACGTTCAGAAGAAGTGTTGCAGCGAAAACTGACCAGCATGATTGAGGAACGACAAGCTTCGGCTTCAAGATAGTGCTGAAATGAATATCTATTGCTAAATTAATCCTGTGACATGAATCAGGTTTAAAACCTTTCTTTTAAAATTCTCAAGGATCAAGGATTTAACAGATGACCACAAAGCTGCACTGCAATCTATGAATTATGTGGGGATCAAGCCAATGAGACTGATATGATGCCATTTTTACAATTAATAAATGACGCTGGGTTAATAGATATTCCATAGAGCTTTTTGTTTCAGTAAAGTAGAAGTTCTTTTTAGCCTTGATTTTCCTTTTTGCAGTGCAGTGAATGTCAGTGAATGAGAGGTCATCTTATAATAATAATTATGCTGATGAAAACTAAATAACCATATGGTCTGTCTTTGATGTATCATGCCATATTCTATGAAATGGTTTCTATTTAGTTTCCTAAAGCAAAAACCAAAACATTTTTAGTGTTTTATTGATTAAATTAATGTTCTTTTAACTTAATAACCTAAGCAGATCCCAAAGATGGAACCTCTGTAGATGAATATCACCAAATAATTTTTTAGCAAGTTACAGTACTTGTTTTTGTAAATTGTGGCTTAGTTATGCATTAGTAGTTTGTACTGAAATGCAGTTTCAGACAAATTTATGATGATTTATTTTGTCCCTTACAGTATGTTGCATATTTTTTTCATTCCTCCTTTTTCTTGTCCCTAGTTATGTAAATTTGTGTTTCATAACTTACATTCACATGATAGTCTGTGTTGCAGACAGTCCCTATCAGGGATTCTGTGATGTGTCAGTCTGTGTCCTTTTTTTCTCTGTTGATTTTTTTCCTCTTGTCAAAATAAGGAAGCTTTGTTTTTCAACTGTACTTTAATCTACTATTTTCAAAGGGACAAATGAAAATTGCTTCCAAAAAAATTACAAAATGAAACAAAAACAACAGCACTCTTGCTGCAATGTACTTTTTCCCTCTGTCATAGAAGAGTAAATATAGGATGTGGGTTGGGCCGTGCACCATGTATAAGTTATTGTGTACACCTCTCCCTTAAACAGCCTAAGGTAGCACCCCTTATCTACTCTTGGATCTGCCAATGCAGGCTACAGGATTTAATTAAACTAGGTGGACACTGTTTGTAAGGCAAGTACTACTGCTAACATTTATGTCCAATTTTCAACCCTGAAAAAATAGATTAAACATTAATTTAACTTGACTTGTATCGAAGGAAGTATTTATATTTTAGCAGACTTAAGCTGCAAAGCTTGTTTCCGTTTTAGGGAACTTTTTACTGCTTTTACTGTGTTCAAAGGCATAAAAAAGAATACATTGGTTCCTGAAAAAAAAATGTTGAAGCTGATTGTAATAAACAATGAAATACATGTTAAAGAAAAGGCTAGGCAAGCAAAACTAAATGCTGTTGTTAACTGGTTTGAAAAAGGGGCTGTATCATCAATTTCAACTGATTTGCTAGAGTAAACAGTTCTTTTGTAAAGTAGTTTTAAAAATAACAAAAACCTTGACGATGTAATTTTTAATAATATGGAAACAGGTTACAACTTGCACTTGTTGAAAAAAAACATGATTTTAAAAAGTTTCGAAAGGTTCTTTTGAAGTTTCCCAAGATGATCGTTTAGTACAGTCTGCATAAATTGTACAAACATGATCCTTTGTACAGTACATCATTTGCCACACTGATTGATGATACTTCCCCTTCAAGTTCATTATATTTTACAGTTTTATTTCCTTTATTGTAAAGTAACATTTTTCTCTTGTTTAAAGTCCCTCACGTGTTTGTCACCCTAGCCTAAAAGACATGCCGATTTTTGTAGATTTATGAAGGGCTAAAATTCCCAAAACATTCCATAAAAGAAAGAGTTTGTTTTTTCCATGCGCCTATACCAGAGTGGCTCGCTTGCGCTTTCACCTAGATCTTCAGTTAAAGTATATGTGCAGTGTTAGGATACTTATAATATAAGACTTTCAGGATAACAAAAGTTGAATACAGCTTGAAGTCATTTTGTAACATAGGTTTACAGAACACACATCTGCATTTGGTGTACTAATTTAACTGTACTTATGCTGTCAGTTGCAGACAGTTTAATTTAGCTTATTCCAGAGCTAAGCTCATTTCAGGTGTTAAAAAAACAACTAAGTTTGCCTACTTGATTGTATTAAATGATAAAATAATAAAATTGAAACTGAATTCTGTTAGATTGAGTGACTTAATTCCTTTATTATTAAAGATAATTAAACTTGATATTTTTTCCTGGCTAGAAATGTCTCTAGTTTGGGATGAACCCTCCAGAATCTTGGTCACCCCTTTCCCAGTTTTACCTATCTTCCATGTTATATTTATTTTATGTTGCTGGGGTGAGGAAACATACCTTTGTGCACACTGAATATTTTTCCCTCCAAAAATGTTCAACATTTTCCCTGAAGAATCCCACACTGATGATTTACTGTAAAATTATCATAATAGGTCATGGTCTTGGATTTTTGAAAACTTAGGTTTTCATTAGTATTACCTGCTGGAATTTGGTTTCAAAATATTGGTTGCACTCGTTTTTTTTTTCTGTTTTCTCTTTGTGTTCTGAATGCCTGAAAAATGTTTGGCACATGGGAAATATATAAATAGATGAAGGATAACTATCTGAAATAGATATCCTATGAACAAAAGCAAAATAATACAAACTGTCAAAAGTAGTCAGGATTTTTGGTTGAAATGTTTTTACTTAGAGGTGAGAAAAGGAAAGGGGTTTCTTTACAGAGGAAGAGGTTAGTTAAAAGATGTTTACAGTGCCCTATTCTCGCAGATGAGAGCCCAGACTAATGACACAGGTTTAAGTTGGCAGAACTGACCCTTAAAATGCTTAACTTGTGTCAGGTCAATTCTATCAAAGGGGTAAGACACCTCCCAAGATGGACATCAGTGACTGGCTTGCCCTGGCTGGATTTGACATATGCGTCTTTAAATTCTTACCTTGTTCCAAAAGTGTCTACTTAAGAGTTCAATGTATGTTCAATCTTAAAAAAAGACAAACCCAGTATTGTGTAAAACCATATTTTTAATTGTTATTTGTGGCTAATGTTTCTTTTTAGGTAGTTAATCTCCAGGTATTGCCGGAGACAACAAGATTTTGCGCATTGTTTTGTAAAAAAAATTACTGGTATCCTATCTCCAGCTGAGTTCCTACAAGTTGTCCAGCCTGGAGTTTTTTCAGAACAAAAATCAAACATCACCAAATGACATTCTCTATAAAGTAACTTAATTTTTTTTGAAAAATACTTCAGAGAATATGTTTACAACATACTACAGACTGTTAATTTTCATGAAATCTGAGAAATCTGCAACTTTGTCATCACTTGAGAGACTTTTTACACTATTTTTAAATGTGACACCTACTTCAAGTGCTCTAAAATTATATTAATCAATCTGTGTCCTGGTCCAACATTTGAATGCTAAAAATTTAATATTTCTTTGGTCGATACTTTGCATACAGCATTTTTGCAATAGTCAAAGTGTCACCAACAGGACTGTCTGGATATGAACTGGTGTCATGTGTCCACTCTGTTTCTTGTGCTAAGACAGCAGCATTAAACTTGTTACTGTCAAATTGAGTTCCATGAGCAATTGCATCGAGAAGAAAAGACACGAAGAGTTGCCAGCGTGGTTTGTAGTAACTATTCACAAGACCTCCCCACATCTTGTTGGCATAGTCATCGATATTTCCACGAGGACCCCACAAAGTAATTTGGTTACGAGCATTATACTCATATAACTTGCTCTCCTGCACACTTGTTGCAAGTGCCTTGGCACTGTTGAGCCAATGTCCTAACAGGAAATACTGGTTTGACAAGAGAATGGCATCCATGTCTGTAAATAATTGAAACAGCTTTGTTCCCACTGTTTGCACTTCAGTTTTTGACTTGTTATGGTAGCCAGAGAGCAATTCATAGTAGAAGTCCATGGCAATGAGTTGCAGGGACTGTCGAGTTACATCCACCAAGTCATACCTTTAAAAAAAAACATGAACCATCCACTCAACCAACTGAATCATAGCCTGCATATTTTCCTTTCGGAGAGGGGCACATTAAAACTTGTGATGTAAAACAGAGCAAAACTATTGACAGCGGAGTGCTGACTACTTGACTTTGTTGTTCAGGAAATATCCCCCCAAGGAAGGTTTAGGTATCATGCCCCCAGCCATCTAGCAATTCCAGTTAAGTTTCATGCTTCAAGTTTATAAACTGAGCTTAGGAAATTCCCTTCTACTTGGCATCTCCAGTGATCTTCCTTGGGTGGCTCAAATCAAATTCTGTACATAGGGTTCAGGTAAAGGTAAAAGTCTGCATACGACTCAGCCAAGTGGCTCATCAGGCCGGAGCTTATCCTGCTTTCAGTAGCATGAAGCAACCAGGAGTATTTCTTCTCCCACCTGGATGGGATGCTAGTCCATCACAGGGTTACCTCCAAGCATAAAATTTACTGGTACCCATTTACACCCCTGGGTGGAGAGAGGCACTGTGAGAGTGAAGTGTCTTGCCCAAGAACACAACTCAACACCCCTGACCAGGGCTCAAACCAAGACTGCTCACTCTTGAGTCAAGCACACAAACAATAAGGAAAACACACCTCCCAAACATAGTGTTCAGAGCCACCTTAAATTTTCAAAACGTTAGGGTGGCTCTAAATCCCATGTACAGATTTTTTAAAAACTTTGCCAAAAATTTCACCTTGATAATAATTTGATAAAATAAGAAAAATTCCCTTTTGCATTTTTTAATTAAGAGCTCTTAAAGCTATAATCAAGGGTGTTTTACCATGTTATACTGTTGCTATGGCAAGTTAAATGAAAATGATAACCACATGGGACAATGAACAAGCCAAAACAAAAGTGGTGGGTGGACAGGCTAGAAGTCAGAGCAATAAGAAAGTCACTACCAGTATCTTAATTAATCTGTCTTCTATTGTAAACACTAAAGTTGCTAGCCCTATGTGATAATCACCTGAAAGGTTCTACTGGATTGAAGCTGTCTGCTGACAAAACCATGGCATCCCATGCTTGCCAAACATCCTCAGGTATATACCATTGATTGAACTTTAAATGAAGTTGCGGCCGGTTTACAATGACTGAATGAACATGATCGGCATGTCCATCAGTACAGTTGTAGACACTTCTTGTCAGCAGCATCCAAGCATTAAGAGAGTAGTTGTTCATGCCACCATACCTCCTGTAGGAGTAGTCTTTAACCCAGGACATGATGTCAACCTGCTCTGACCTCCACCCCATCTCATTCATTAGCTCATAGATGACATCATTTTGTTCGATTCCTTCTGGTGTTAGCCCTGTACCAATCATGGTAGAGCCTTCATGCCCATGAGCATCTATGGGCCCTAAGACAGTTCCAAGAATGAGGAGCATTAACTGAACTGTTTTTTAGTTCATCCAGAATAAAAGTGAAACTCGCCAATAGCAAAGTAGTTTATGGGCAACTAGTAAAAACTTAGATGGTTCAACTATACTCAAACGAACTTACACTTATGACAATGAGGTGTGACCTTTGTAGAATTACACATACCTGAAACAACACTCATGAAGTTTCCATAAAAACCAATATTTCCTCCAAAGTTATGAAGCATACACCAAATAAATGGCTGTCCATAAAAGGACTCTGTTCTTTGCCAAACAGGGTTTACTTCTGCATACAAATCTAAGACAATCATTTGACCTTTGGGCACTCCTTTAAAGAAAGAAAGAAAGAAAAAGAATAATAGAAAATGCAATAGGCCAAATGTCATGCACTGTGTGTCGAAGGTCCACAAATTAAAGCAGTCGTCTTGTCATGAGAATTAAAAACATCAATAAGTTAGGCATGCAACATAGTGGTCTCTCATGGGCCTTTAAGGTGGCTGAACACAGTTTTCAAGAGCCTATACCTAATTCACCATTACTTTTAAGCTATTTATCCTTTGGCGCCCATTTTTTGCAAGAGTCAAGATTAACCACAGAAGAGTTTATTCT
>Ga0126337_10002465_pt1 | contig 11820 bp, 9 predicted proteins | sample DipCmetagenome_FD_92527 | JGI IMG/M metagenome (GOLD analysis project Ga0126337, IMG submission 92527) | Coral microbial communities from La Bocana,Puerto Morelos, Mexico - Diploria C A metagenome | ecosystem: Host-associated > Invertebrates > Cnidaria > Coral | place: La Bocana,Puerto Morelos... | reverse complement strand
GTCATCTCCTGTTTTTCTTCCCGCTCTTTGGATTGATAAATTTTTATGTTTAAGGTGCACGGTCCAAGTTCCCGCTTGACAATCAGTGTTATTCCATATATGGATATGTTCGCGGGAACTTGGGCAGTAATGGGACTAGGAAGTGAAGTTGCGTCTTGGAAGGAGATACTGCACAAGTCGAGCATGATGTAACTGCAGAAAGGACGACAACTCGTTAGAATACTGTTAAAAGATTGATTCATTGCCCGAGTGAGAATTGGTCATAATTGAGTTATGTCTTCTAAAAGAATAGACTACAGGGTGTGTGAGGTAACGTGGTAACCATTGGCACACTGGGCACTAATATTGGAGCTGATGGAAAAATATTATGTTATTTTACAAAAGACGGCGTTTATTAGAATAAGGGCGGTTATTGGAATGATAGCAGTTAATCGATCACGCCCCAGTTGTTCAAAGGCTGGATAACGTTATGTTGATACCAGTCCTGCGACTGAAGGGGTCACCCTGTTTAAATATCGATTATAATAATAACCCTATCCACGGGATAAATCACTATGCAATAGATAAGTGTCAACAAAAAAACACGCTATCCACTAGATAGTGATTTATCCGGTGGATAGCGTTATCCACCTTTCGAACAACCCGGGCCAGCATTACAGTTACTCTGTTGCAAGTTATTCAAGGACTTTCAATTAGTTCAAGTAAATAGTCCGGTTTAGCATAAGTTATGTTGAGTCTGGTACTGTTGAAGCTCTGATAGAAACGAAGGAATTGCTGAGTATTTTGAAAAGGATTTGTTCTAGTTACCCTGAAATCTCCTCGGCAACAGGCTCCCATAATCCTACACTGCAGTTTGGGCAGGGCTGTAGTTGAGCCGACGTTTCTTCGTAATATTCCAGGTCAGCGGCTTTCCTGATTGGTTCGGTCAATTTAAACCGACGACGAAGCTTTTTAAATTCGCGGTAATCGATCTCCTTGTCACCGTCTGAGTCCAGAGCCATGGCCATGAGAATAATTTCAACCTGAGTAGCGGGTGCTCCTACAAAATGTTATTAAAGACGTGTTTGGAAAAAATAGTCCTCATTATAGGGGCGTTTAAGGGAGGGGCTTACTTGTCTCAAGCGCACATCCGTGAGAATCCGACGACCCTGTGGTCAACATAAAGAAGCGGGACCTCTGAACGGCATCGGAAGGAGCATTGACAATGATGCAAGTGAATGTTTTATAAGAGATCGACTTTGAAAAATTAATTAACACGTCCATCCCTTAAAACGTTGACGCTAGTTTGAAAAAAAAAACAAACTTGTGCAGCTCCTCTCTGTCGTCACATTTAAGAATTGTTTTTTTTTTTTTGCAGTTTGTTTCCTGGCAACCTTTTGTGTTGGGCAATCATCCGCATAAGGAAATCGCTAATAAAACCCGCCAATTGTTTCGATTGCAAGTGTGATCTCAGAGGCATGTTATATTTTTTTTATCTTCTCTTCGTCGTCTTTATTCCGTCGTTCTTCTGGCCGGCAAAAAATAGTCATGGCAAAAAACAGTCCATGGGTCGAGTGCTGGTATGGCATAAATATATTGACGCGTAGTCATCAAACTGCAGAATATATATACGTTTAACTGCTTCGTGCTTCAATAATGCTTCATTAATTTGTGTTATGAAGGAAAACAATATTTAACGAGCTTGTTGTTATGCAATCTTTTCTAGATTAGCTTGGTTCATTATTAACATGAACTCTTTAAACTCGTTTAAAGTTGTTTGTGAATGAACCCATTCAATTCGTATCGATATTTACTAGTTCAAATACGTACCCAAGTCTCTCATACCATCGGCAAACTCTTCGTATGAAAGTTTACCACTGTTGTCTGAATCGAATCGTCGAAAAAGATCAAGTACTCGGCCGTAGTTTTCATTCATCCAGTTCACCATACGTTCCTGGAAGTCGTGAAAAATCTTTTTCGACGACACCAGACTGCCAACTTGCGATTGACGAGTTCTCTGCTAATACAGGCAAGAGACAGGTGATTAAATGATGGGATATTTGTTGTTTTAGAGAAATCGACTGATACCTCACTTGATAAAATAGGAGCTTGTTCGATAACGTGTGAAGTGATTTCGCAGTTGAGCTGATCTTGTGCTAGGACATATTTTATCTCACTTAAATGTTTCGGGTGCCCGACGTCCCCAGATTAAAACACACGGGGGCACTGAAAATTGCGTAAAATGATGAACAAGATAACATTTGACGCGAATATTTTTCGCTCGCATTTTATCACTCTCGCTACAATCGAAGCGAATTATTTTCAGCGTAATTTTCGTCCGCCGCGATCGACACCCATCGCGAAAACGTACTATGAGTATACTATGATAAATCTGTGAAGTGGTTTAAAAGTATATATGAAATTTCGATAAAAAAAAGAATGATAAAGTATGCGAGATGAAAAAAGGATATTACCTTTTCGGCCATCATACAGTTTTAAGACCGGGCACTTTCTATTAAATCAGGAAAAGCGTTATATTAATCGCTAAAGTACAAGGTGTTTCGCAGCTTATAACGGAAACAATTACTCAGCTTAAAGTAAAGAGAATCGCAGGGTTATTATACGAAAAATATTTTTAATTATTGCGGTGTCCACATTACCATGTTTTGGTGATCAAAAGATAACAGATTAGCTGTTAATGGATCCAGGAAACTTTATAGGCGAGCCCTTCCTGTAATTAGGTTGCACTTCAAGCTTTGAAGACAAAAGTTGTTTTGTTTTATGTAGGGTTTACTTAAGGGGACAGCTGCGAAGGCATTCTTAAAAAAACAACAATTCTTCTGTTGTTATCTCCTGTGGTTCTACTGCTGTAATAGCTTCTAATTTCCTTTGAAGAGACGAATTTCATTCTAATCTACCATTTGAGCTACAATAGCACCAAAAAATATATTTTTTTGTATGCACGGGTTTATAAAATTTTGATGGTTAGCTTTCATAACAATAGCATTTACGAGGCCAGCAAGGTATCAAAACAGTTACCATAGCAAAGTCAGCGTTTCTTCATTGTGCTTCGAGCTTGTTGTTCCTAAAGAAATGGGAGAATGATACAAATCAAACCTGTAATATTTTATCAACCAGCTGCCGATGCAAGAGGACAATAATCGAACGTAGTGTTAAAGCAAAAGTGTTCATTTTAAGAAGACTGGGCTCTAGACAATTTATGGGAGCGAACATGACTCATTTTATGTGCCGTTTGCATATCTTGGAAGTTGAACTAAATCAAAGAAATTTGCAAGTGAAAGAGGGGCAGGGACTTGTTTCACCGTTCTTAGCTCTCGACAAAAAATTTCCAACTACATGTGGAAAATGGCTGGGTTTTTTTTTTTTTACATCGGGTGCTCCTGATCGAGTGCTTTCTGTCACAGATTTAGGGTGAAAAACTCCCCCAGGCAATGACGAAAACTTTGCTCTTCTTTCAGCCAATCAGTGAAAAAGAGTTCAGTATGTCATTTCCACAATGGTTGGTTCGTACTGCGTTTCTACAAGTCGCCATAATCTTCAAAGCATCCCTAATTAATTAACCGAGGTTATCTGTTTCACATCAATTTCTGACGCTTACTCGACATGCAGAAAATACGGAGAAGATTTTTTGGCTATTTACAAAAACAAGAAAAGAAAAGACGAGAAATTTCCTGGATACGAAACATGTATGACCTGACATTAAGGAGAAAAAATATGACGGAAAACTCTGTTTTAAACGTTTAATAACTGTTTATAATAAAAACAACAATAAGTTGTGATCTCCTTTAGTTGAACGCAATTTTATTTTGATGTTTAAAAAAAACATAGTTAAAACAAAACTAAATATTTATATATTCTTCTGACGTTCCCTAAAGATACGCGCTTGTAATATTTTAACCATTTCATTTACGTACGTATTCAGTGCTATTTATAACATTCCCAACAAATTGTTTTCTATCTATAAAAATAGCTTAGCACATTTGGATGAGTAAGCTTGTGTTTTGACAGTTAACAAATGTAGCAACCGAAACATTTTGAATTATGCTTTATTTTAAACGTCCGAAGTTACAGAGTGGTTTTGATGAATTTTTGAGGAGGAAAATTTGTACCGTTGCTAACTGAACAACAAGAAAAAACACAGTTTTTAGTCAACCAGGTAAATGACTTGAAAGACCAAGCGTTTCTTTACACTCATTTTCCCGCGCTTAACGCGGGTCGCATTTTTTTTGCTTGAGTTCTGATTGGCCTCTTACTCTATCTGGTTTGCTGTGATTGGTTGGATGTGATTTCTTCGGTTCTGATGTAATGACAGTCCTCGGAGTGACCTACAGTCTTGATTATAAGCGTTATTTATGTCAAAGTCAACGAAAAACGATTTCTGTAGCTAAAAAAGTAACGAACCAAAACGTATGAAATACCGGCGGGGTGAACGAAACATTACAAAATACTAATACTGGATTCTGTTCCAACCAAATTACGCAAGGAAATTAAAAAAAAACACAAAACCACTCAAACATGTAACTTCAATAGAGTATAAAATTAAAAGTTATAGTTGATTTTCCCCAACAGAACGATATTAAAACATGCAGGAATTGCTCCTAAGCCTGTTTTTCCCTTTTGTACTTAAATTAACATCTACCTTTTATTCTGCACGGTATTAAATATCTTGGCTCTAGAAGCGATTTCTTGAATACAAAAGTATACAAGACAATTAAGTTAGACCGTTTTAAAGCGTTCATGTGTTCAATTTGATAACCGAACAGACAATTTCAGTTCTGCTTTTTGAAGCAATAAGTTTGCTACGCAAAACGCCCTCAAACAGACATTTCCAATGTCTCTTGTAAAAGCCCTTGCCTAGCTCACTTGATATAAATTATCGACCAAACAAAATTCTAACTCAACTATTATATTTCTTTCACTAATCTAGCAGTGTCCGTTTTCGATTCACTTGCCCTTTCAGATTTTTTGCGGAAAGACAATCTCGCTGGACCAAGACACGCAAAAAGACTTCTGTGCCGTTTCTTTTTCTTTCCTTTCGCATCCTTCAAATAAACGTCTTCGCTCGACGACAGCACGCCACCATTTTTTTCCTCTACGTCATCGTGGTCCTCCTCAGAGACCGCTGGATATTCTTCACTGGAGGCGCCGTCAGGTTCACGAGATTCCAGAGGGATACTATCATGCGACGCTCGATCCAGGTTTGTATCAAAGCGGATCTGCCAGGGCTCTAGATTAGGACTGGAATCTAGGAATTCATCCTGTTCGGCCGGTTTTAACTCTTGCTCTCTGAGGGAAAAAAGGAAACCAAAAGTTTAGCTACATAGAAGTTCATCATGTTTGTATGACAGTCTCTGAAGAAAAACCGGACGAAGATAACTGATTAATATGATTTTTGTAGCAACAGAAAAAGAAAACAGCAAATGTACATACGTAGTATGCGCCTGTCAATCCCATTTTACACTAATTTTGAAAAAAAAGACGAAAACAACAACAAAAAAACACAATGCAAACACTGTGATCACCTGTCTGTGATATCTTGTTTACTCGTTTGACATTCTTGGTCGCTGAGTTTTACCTTCACTGGAGGATCTGTTACGACTCCAGCATCTGAAGCAAAAAGAAAAAAACAATTAAATTTAACTAAGTCAGGCTTCCCTGATTCCATAACGCCAATGAATCCCCAATGAGTCTTCTTTTGACCTTTTCAGTGATGAGCTTACTTGACTAGAATATTATCTTATTATTCATAAGCAAAGGTATTACATTGTAAAGAAACTGTTGGGATGTTCAACTTGAATAGTATAGACACTTGTATAAAGGTATTAGAAGATGACACAGCTAAATCATCAACCATCGTTGCCTACAGCTCGAAAAATCAGATGCAATAACTTCCTACGGCGATTCAGTTGATCACTGACTATTGATTTATTTACCTTTTCTGATTCGTCTTCTCAGTGATCGGATCGGTTCGGGATCTGTTTGCATTTCACGATCAACCTGTAAACAAAGAAAGAGGTTTACAAGAAATGAAAAGACACTGCTGTAACCATTACGCCACCATTACGCCACCACCTTCAGATATTGAACTTATCTTCTCATACACCGAGAAAAAAAAAAGAACCTTACATACCTTCAATGGTACATGGATAACTGTAGGTAATTCTGTTGTAGTTGATTCTTGGTTTTTTTCTGTGTCTCGTCTGTTTTGCAGAACAAGGATGCAGCTCATCACTGTCTTGTTTACTAGTAGCAGGTTCACTGCTTCCTCCAGCAGGGGTGGGGCTACGCCTTCCTCATCTTCCTCATTATTGCCATGACCTGTCGCGCCAAACATAGAGCCCTGATTAATCTCAAATCCTCTCTCCTCCGCCGTTCGTTATAGAAAGCCGCTGTGTAAGGTCAGTACAACCGAAAAGTCGAATGGGCCTGCGGCTGCACTAACCCCTTTGAGCCTCTGCGGAGGAGAGATTCTCAAATCTATTTACCCCGTGTTGAAGTTTAAGGAGTACTGGATTGACAGCGATAGGTATTCTGGAATTACTAGTTACCAGCTAAGAATAATTGTCATAAATGCAAGTAATTCCCTGCCTTCTCTCTACTGGCCATGTAGAATTTGCCAGTACCCTACGAATGCTGCCCAAAGAGGCTACAAAAACAATGAGAGGGGGCCCTGTTCGGAGGCATTGCCTCTGTTTCAAACGGAGGTCAGGTATGACGCAAACGGGTTTTGTAATATAACTTCAAAATTAATTTTTAAGGTCGTTACCAAGCCTCCTTGAAAAACAGGACCAATCGAGAGAGTAATCTGGACGACTCAGAGGAAAGAGAAATGTCTAATTTCTTAGACTGGACAAAAAGAATGGCCAACCTTGTCGAGGCTTTTATACAAGCAACAAGTGAAATCTGTTCACCGCTTCAAAGAATTAGCTTTCGGAGTACATCTGCAAGCCCCTTTTCAAAGTCCGCTTAACTCACCGGCGCATATTCTGGTCAGCAGATTTTCCTTGACGCCTTCAAACAAGCGTCTCATTACACGCGGAGATTCTGAAATTAAGGAAGAAAATAATCAAGGGGCTATGTCATCATGAATTAAGCCAGTCTTTTATGTATGAAGTGGATTGCAAATCGAAGAAAATTTGAAACATTTAGGATAGAATTTTCAAGATTTACCATTCGTGACAATAGCAGAATGAATACATGATAACTGACTTATTCGCCAGAGACGAACCAAGTATAACGGGCATGACAGACATCAAACATGAATTCATCAACCTTTACATGGATTTCAACAGGAAAAAACTCTTCTTTATTTTTCTTGTGGGTAATCTCCCCTATCAAAGCTAGAACTGTGTGATTTAACCAAACACCTGGGCATCATTACTAATAAACTGTTACTCAAACACTACTTGTCAATAAAAAGACGGAACGGCTTTCGCTTGAGTGTAAAAAGGTAATTGGTTTTAATTACTACGTTACAGGATTGGCTTACAAAAAATGCACCATTTTGTCATCCACTCAGAAATAAAATCAAAACCATTCGCGACACTTTTTTTTTACGCTCACACAGTTTCCAGCGCTTCGCGTTGACAGCTAACTGTACTTACTTCGAGTTGATTGTCTCACTGGATTGTCTGTGTCCTTTGAGATTGCCCAGCAATATTATTTTGGTTTTGGTTTTACCACACTCAATTGCAAACAGCAATAGCTCAATACGTCACTTCAGTAACTCCGATACTCTTAACTGTCTTAATCGCTTTAGTAACACCAATTACCTGGTTGATATTCTCTTCGTGACGTAGGAACTCAACTAAACTTGTTTCTGTACATACCTCCTTCTCGCATGAAAGGAACTTCCACGCCAAACACCTCAGAGAAGAAGTTGATAGTCTCCGAGTCTAACTCTGTCTTCAACCTACACAAGTCGTTCGCTAGATGCACGACTTTCCGCTTGACCGATAGAATCTCATTAGAAGCAACGAGATCAAGATCTTCATCTTCCTCTTCGGCCAGTGGTACGCATGCGTTCATGTTAGACCGCTTGACGGGGTTACTCTGTGCTCGCGCGCGGCCCACAATGTCAACTGGTTGGCTTCGCGTGTTCGGTCCAGGGGAGTGATCTGAGTCGCTATGCTGACTGCTGCAGCCGCTGTCACTGGGTCGATTCCGGCAACGCGGGCTTAGCGGTTCATCCTCTAGAAATGACTCCATACTAGAGCTTGATGTGCCGTCGTGCCCTCGGGGCCCATCGGAATCTGTCGACGAGAAGCTCTTCTTAGAATCGGAATGAAGCTCTAAGTACGAGCACTTCAGAGCAATCATCGGAACCGATCCGGGCTTCCGCGACTCCCGAGAAAGCTTCGGTGAAGGGGGAAACTGAAGCAGGTACAACTCTCGTAGTGAATCGGTACTCATTAAAGAAAACCGACTATCACCTCGCTGCCTCCCTCTTAAATTATTCAACAACAGTCCTCCTTTTTCCAACACGCTCGAGCTCACTGAATGAATGACGTCATCCTCGTACTCGGCACAACCGCTGTCACGCAACCGCAGATCGTCGGCGCCGCTGCAGGCCTGGGACAGATCTTGCATTTGGTAAAGCAACTGTAACGACATAATCTCGGCGAGTAAAACATTGTACAAAGTCTCCGTCTGGTTCGTCCCTGGTGGCATGTGAGGAAATTCTTGTTCGTCGAACATGGCTATCGTTTGCGTGTATCTCTCGTGGCTCGGAGATTTCACCAAACGCTTTTCTAATTCACTGATTCGTTGTTTATCCTCCTCGAGCGATTTCTCCAGCCTTTCCTGCTCGAGTTGTTTTAACAACTTTGAGCGCCTCTTCTCCTCCTCAATAGCTTTCTCATATTCTTCTTTTGTTCGCTGTTCGATCGTCCAAGATCGTCTTTTCTCCTCGTCTAGCGCACTCTGAAGTCGCCGTTTCTCACGCTCTTCGCTATCTACAATTCTCCGCCTTTCTATCAACACCGCTGCCTCTAGTGAAGCATGGTGCATTCCTTCCAGGACACGCCTCTGAGATCGTTCATCGAAGAGCGTTTTTTCCAAATTCTCGTTCGCCTGTTGAAGGTTTTTAATCTAGCGAAAGAGACAGGACAATCATGATAAGAGCCTCTTTCATAGAGTTTTTACCACAGAATGTTTACTTTAAGGTGCCATTCACACTGCCCCGGAGGAATTTGAAAATGTAGCTTTATTTCTCTCCAGTTAGGCCTTCCATCACGACACTTATCCGTTAAAAAAACTGAGCTTTTCGAAAACGCCGCTCTTCAAACCGTAGGAATTCGAAAATGCCCGCAGATGAGATGAGACTTTTTAATGATAATCTCTGCCTGAGTTTTTATCAAACACAAATACAAAATGACCAGTGATTGTTGTGGTTTCAAGTTTCTCCGGGACGCAAAGCATTTGATGCGTTTGTCACAACGAAACCTCCATTTTCAAAAGTAATTGCAAGCGCAACTTTTTAGCATTAATATATACTACGATGTGAGAACGATAAGTTTTTAAAACACAGCAGACGGCAAAAAGCATTGGTCTACATAAGAAAATGAGAGCACATAATTAAAATTATAACATGCATTATGAAATTGACACGGCCGCGTCCTTCCTCCAATGATTCGGTTTTTGGCTTAGTTTTCAAGATAAAATTCAAATTTTAGGCTGTTCCTTAAGTTTCCTTGGAGAGTTTTCGGAAACAGACAAAAACTGTGCTAGGGACAGATATTGAAAGCGAACTTTCTTCATTCGCTAAAAATGAGATGAATAATGGATGAAAACTCAGTACAAAACTTTGGGCATCTCCTAAATTTCCTCGCAGAGTCTTTGAAGAAAAAAATTGAATATTTACTTACTTCAGTTGTAAATACATCCCAAAGCACACAATTGACTATGAAAAAGACAGATATCTGGAGCAAAATTTCTTTACTTAACCCGGCAGCGAGAGACCACGGTAGGTCTTAAATAAATATTCTAGATATAACACGAGTTTTTGTTTAACTTTAAAAATTCTAACTTTTTGATCCTACTAGAGTAAATAATTTTATCCCTCTTATGAAAACATTTCTCGTTGCCAAAACAACCCGAGTTTCTCTTCATACGAAATTCGGCAGACGGGGTTTTTGATAATATGGACGCAATTTGCTCTGCAAGTTGGCTTGGCTGTCGAAATCGAAATCACATATTTATGTATATTCTCTGGGCCATCTGCTTACAAATCCTAGATATAAATAGGAATAATTTGGCGAAGAAAAACAAACTCTAGGAGCCGATCATACATGAGGAAACACCAGGACATTTCAAAAATATTTGTTTCGATACAGAGAAATGATTATTTTCTTAACATGAAATTCGCTCAACTGAAATGGAACACGGTATTTCTTTTTTTTTTTTCACACAATGTGGTTTTAATTAGCTCATGCATTACCATTAAAAGGAAGCCATTTCTGAAACTATCCCAATACAGGCTGTAATTGTGAAGTGGTTGCTGTAATTCTGTTCTGCGACGTACTATGAAGCGACGATTTAGGTTTATTCTAGGCGAGCTAGTAAAGGGCGCAACCTACGTACTCTTAACTTTTATTATGTTATTTTTATAGTTATTTTCTTAGTTTCCTCCGCTGCTTCTCTATCTCGAGAATTTACGTTTCCAAAGCAGGCTATGTTCGATAACACACAAAGACTTAACAGGTCTTACCTCAGTTTTGTGGAGATCTCGTTCAACCTCAAGAAGAGCTTGTACTTCGGCTAATTTAACTTCTGCAGCAGATTTGATTGCGCAGCTTTGTTTTTCAAAGTTGTCTTTCTGTGCTTTGATCTCCAATTCTGAAACAAGAACAAGAAAAAGCATACAAACAAGGTTACAAAAGAAGTCGGTGAAAATACTTACATCAATACCAAGCAACAACTGAAACGCTTTGCTGGTTCAATTAAATATTCACGGAGAGTTGCCCGTAGACGTTTGTCCTTACCTCCATTAATGTTTCGCGGAGATTTTCTGAGTAGTTTTTCTATTAAATTCATCTTCAAGGTAAGTTGCTTTGTTGAGCGGGTTACTATAGAAGATCGATGCGTGTTTTCGTTCAAACCAAGCGCGGATACAACTCAAAAGACGTTTACTTTTGGTAAATTCTCAGCAAGTCATAAGAATTGCCTCCGATGTATATAAGATTTACTAGCAGTTGGCGTGCAGGCTACAAGAATAAAGTAGTTTTCCAATTTTTTTTGCATCCAGACTTAATTCACACAGAGTTCGTCGTCCGTATAGCAAAATACTGACAGCGATAGCTTTTCAAACATCGTGTGAATTCACCAAAGATTTCGTGGCGTTTTGTTGACAACATTTCGTTGTATCGTCCTATTGGTTCGCGAAAATTCATATCAATTTTCCTCGCTTAACCGCAAAGACGAATATTGATCCGAAATGACGTTATTGTTTATTCTGAAAGAATCACCGCCTATCCGACCACCTGCTCAATCGAAACCAAAACAACACAGCGACCAATTTAAATGCGTCTTTTAAAAAAGGTACCAATCAGACGTCTGATTAAATAGTGCCATGTGTATAATGAACGGAGCATAAGGCCATCAGCGAGAGGAGAGAGCTTTTCAAGCAACTGGCGATGTGGGTGAATTTATGTCTTCCCGCGATTTGATGGTTGAAAATTCGATTAAAGCCAAAACAAACCACACCGGCCTTGTAACTGAAATTAACTGAATAGATTGCTAAGAGATTAAAGAAAAAAAGATTTTTAGGGAGGGGGGGGGGCGGCGCATTTTCCGTTGGGGCGGGGTCACCCATAAAGGCCG
>Ga0126337_10002464_pt1 | contig 11821 bp, 7 predicted proteins | sample DipCmetagenome_FD_92527 | JGI IMG/M metagenome (GOLD analysis project Ga0126337, IMG submission 92527) | Coral microbial communities from La Bocana,Puerto Morelos, Mexico - Diploria C A metagenome | ecosystem: Host-associated > Invertebrates > Cnidaria > Coral | place: La Bocana,Puerto Morelos... | reverse complement strand
AGATGGAACTGCCATCTGATCTCAGGTATTTTCAGTTTACTCTCCTTGTATGTCCTCACCTGTGTCTTGCTTGTGTTGTTCAACTTGAGTTTGGACCAAGAGCATGTTGTGTCTGGGGAGCGCGTCTAATACCTTCTGCAGTTGATTGTAAGAGGTCTTCTTTACCTTGTCTTCCGCATTGTTGGATGGAGCATACACTGGTACCATAGCTGTCTTTATGTATTTAGAGTACAATGTAGCTATAATGATATGGTAACTGACAGGTGTCCAACTCTCCAGACAACGGATTAGGCAACAGCCCTCTCGGTCCACGATCTTTTTTACAGACTTCATCCATGTTCGTCATTCTGCCATCATCCCACATAATAAAGTTGTCACCTGGAGTATGGGAAGTCATCCTGCTTGATTCAGTGTACTTTGTCCTCAACAAGTTTGGTTTCCATAATCCCTTTTTTAGCCCAGTAGAGAGGTTGGGGTGTTATCAGGATTTTTCTTGCCCTACGTAGTTGCCCTTTTAAGCTGACAGGTACTACCCCTGGGTTTTGTCTTTGAAGTACTAAATTTTTGTCTTTGAAGTACTAAATAAACAAGTTAAGTTAGTTTAACAAGGTGACAGATACTTACATTAAGCATAATATTGATATAGTTAAATTATTATGCTACTTAAGATGCAAATTGGTACAGAAGGGTTCTTCTCCCATCCTGGTATAGCATCGCTTCAAATACATGTACCGGTATTTTCATTATGTTTACTAGATGATGAGTTACAGTCAAACCAAGTGACACATACCCCGAAAAGTTACATTTAAGGAATTGATCATTTGAATATTGGACCTGTTGGTTGCATTGTTGGAGCGACCAGCAGGCAATGAAGTCATTATTGTATTCTTGAAATAACTAGCGGGCTCCATAGTCTAATAATTGATTCGATGTAATCTTGAGGGGTATGCTTCTCTTGGTTTGAGTGTAACAGGGCTGTTCTCTCAAAAATAAAAGTGGTGTTGGAAAACAGGCAAGTGGAGTAGAAAACAAAGAACATGATAAACTTGCATTTGCAGCAAATGTTGTCTGTCACCCTAAAGAGATATCCTGTCTTTGGTAACAAAATAGGCAATAATTACTTTAATTTTTTTTCTTTATCTAGTGAGTTACACGTGAATCATTTGGAAACCATTGGCGCTAATGTTTTTTATGAAATACCAGAGCTGTTACATCTGTAAGTGTCACTTTGCACTCGCTTCATACAATTATAATTTCCATGGAATGAGTTTAACTTAAAGACTGTTGTGAACTTCTCTTGTAATTTTTCTTGGAACTTTTCAAAAATTAGGCATCCTTTAAATCAACGTTTGCTAAAATAGGTAAGACCACCAGGAATGTTTTTGAGGTATTAGCACTTAAAGCCAATTAGCTAATTTTAAGTGCCTTTAACATATTATGCTGTTGCTATGGTAACCGATTGTACCTAGAAAATGATAATCTGCAATTATTTAACCACCTTTTGTGGAAATACCTGGGGAAAAAGTATGTTTGCTGGTTAAGAAATGACCACAACTCGTTCACCAGTGATATGGGTCATGTTTGATATCATCAGTGTAGCATCAACTGATGAAGAGGGGCTCTATTGATCCATCAAAGTACATGCCCTGTAAAGTCAGTCACATAATCCCAAAAGTGTGCAGGATTATGACCTTGTTGTGCTGAATTCTTTAATAACATTACAGAGTTCCTTGGATAATTTTGTAACTATTTAACAGTAGTTATTCAGCAGTGCATTTGTGTGGTAATTTTAGATTTTGGAACTTGATTTCTGTAGCGATCTCCGAGGGAACCATTTACAAACCATAACAGCAGAATCATTTAGCAGTCCATTTGAAAATCTTCCAAAGCTGCGAGTGTTGTGAGTAGAATCCAAACATGACTGATAGAGTTTTAATGTTAATGTTCATTGCTTGGATGTTTCATTACAGTTGTTTGCTGATTTCCAGAGAATGGGAGTTGTCAATATTTCTTCAACTTCAGGTTCAGTGACACTCTTGGCAATGCCGCTGCCTTTTGCTACTATGTATAATTATTTATGGTGTGGCAAGTAAAAGTTGGTGATGATGACATTGCAGTAACAAAAGAAAACTTCATCATGAAATAAGTCATCTCAGATGATTTGTCACTTTATTTTCACTTGCCTGATAGGCCATAGCCTAGGGAAAGGTAAACTAATACTCGGCCAGGTCAAGCAAGAGGGCTGCTTGTTCAAGCTCTGTGTAGGATTTTTAATGCGTAATTCTGGTATATCTCCTTTTAGAATTTTAATGCAACAACAAAGTCCCTACCAAACAAGATATGTGATGCACAATGCCTTCAAAAACCTGCCTGCTTTGGAAGATTTGTAAGTATACCAGCAGTGGAAAATCCAATTTGCAGTTTTATAGATATGGTGGTACAGATGTTCATCCCTAAAGCTATGTGGAGCTTATGCTTTCTTTGCAGCTACTCAGGAGCAAAATGAACTTAACCATTGTAGATCCATAAGTGTAAAATTGACACCAATAATTTTAGGGTGCATTTCTTTAGGAATATCCTGATTGGATTCTAATGAATTTTGCGTTTCTTTACTAAACAGATAAATCCAAGATCTCTCGGATCGTGGTTCATCAAAGGAATCGAAGAACCCACTCTGAGCAAGGATTCTTTGGCTCCCTTGATGCACCTTGATCGGAGTGATCTTGTATTAATCTATTTAGTAAAGAAATGCAAAATCTGTTTTTTTGTATTAGAATCCATTTTTGGATTTTCTTAACGCAACGCACCCTTAGTCTTGGTGCAATTCTTTTTTTTTGTATGTGTCGTGTAAAATTTTTTGAACTGGCAATCTTGATTTGTATGTGTTTGTGTGTCATCTACAAATTTCTTTATTGCAATTGCATCTTCTTAATGTTTTTGTATTTTCAGATGGTTGAATGACAATCTGTTGACAAATTTTCCACATCCAGCTTTATCACAGTCATCTTCACCATTGCCATCTCTTTTATACTTGTAAGTGCTTGCCCTAACTATGTTTTACTAGCCAGAAAGTCTGTAAGTAAAGTGCAAAACAAAGTGGTGGTACGTAGCACACGTATTTTGCATAGCTGAAATTTGTTTGTTTTTTATTTGGCCTGAAAGTGTTAGGTATCCAGAAGGGAAGTTGAGGTCTTGTCCACACCCTCTTCCAGCCCTGGGCTTTTGAATGCGACATTGTTTGTTTGCTATCTGAAAAGATAGATGACAATTAGACACTATAAGGATCCAGTGAAAATAACTAAAAGTAGATCTTACTATTTCTTCTCTGGTTCATTGATGTCCATTGCAACATAGTTGGTGAATTTGTATTTTTATTGCTGAAAATCTGTTGCTTTTTGTAGGCATTTAGAAAATAATGATATTACTTCATTGTCAAGTTTCGCCAGTACAGATTTCTCACCATTTCTTGAAGATCTTCATGCGTGAGTCATTTCATATTTATAATACATGTAGTAACCTCAGTAAAAACAGAGATTTACAATACATAATACATAAAGTATAACCTCAGTATAAACAGAGATTGTCCCTCTGTTCGAACTCACGCTAATTTTGAACTTTGTTTCATTCCCCCCCCAAGAGATTTAGCTGTACTAACAAATTAAACTATAAATTGTTAACGTATTAGTAATCAAAACCTTTAAAAGTGATAACATTTTAACATTTCTTTGGAAATAATTAGATTTGTGTTTTAAAAGGATTACACACTAGTTGTTTAGTGCATTGTAAACTACTCATATCCTCTTTAGGTGGAATTAATAGTAGCAACATATATAAAGAATATTGCTTCACACCTATATGACTCTTATGCCACCACGGGAACCTTTTGTTCAGTAGCATGAATGAAGTGTGTTGTACTGTTCTAGTGCACTAATGTAGCTGCGCTCTTACTTATAACTGCGATAATCAATCATAAATTCATACTGTTACTTGCCTAAGCATAACTATTGTTTACCTTTTAAATGTCTTTTTAAATTTCAGCACTCAGCGTAGTGTTCATAAACCATTTGAAAGAATCACCACCTTGCAACGATTGTAAGACTATTTTATTTTGTTGTGTTACTTTTCAAAACATACACTGTAATTTAAGGAATTTTGTTGCTGAAAGTGTTGATACGCTATATACCTACTTTAATGTTACTATTTGACTTCGCACAGATGTGTTGTATACAGGATATGTCATATGTGAGTCAGTCTTTCCTTTTTCTTTCTTTTAAATAAACCATTGACTCTCTTCTTTGTAGATTTGTTCACAATAATGAAATATCAAGTGTTCAAGAGGAGGATCTATGGCTGCTTGACAATGTTCAACAGCTGTAAGTTGCACAACCAATGTCACATCTTCACATCTGTTATATTCACATTAGGGGATTCAGAATTTTTTATTTTAATAAAGCTTCAACAAAGGGTGTACTATGATTGGCTGATGGACTTCATCTTTCTCTCTAGTATACCGGTCCGCACGGTTTTTTCCATATAAATGCCAATACCGACTGTGTATTTAACATTTGTTCTCGTAACAGATCATGTCCGCAGACAAACATCCGAGCATATTTTCGAACCAAATGGAGGCTATTGTGTATTATGGCAAGTGTTCACTCAGAAAAATTCAGAACCCACTTTCAATATTGCTTTATGCCAAAGCAACAAGTTGAATTGTTGAACCTTTTCGTCATTGCACATGCTTAACATTGCTTGAACTTACGTGAAACTTACTGGATGAAAATGTTGTTTTGGTCTGAGGCTATGATATACATGTAGAAGAAACGGTAAATACCAGAGCAGTGCAACCATCAACTTATGGATGCATTTGGAATATTTCGTTGAGAATTTACGTATAGCATCTCTCATGATTATCAACTTGTAAATTAGATTTCTTATCCTGACGCAGCAGCTATTGACGTTTTAGGGTTTGGGGCTCTGTTCTGTTGTTTCTTCTTTCTAAGGGTATCAAGCAATTCATGCGAGACCTTGAAAAAGCGCTAGCTGCTCCCCAATCCAAGCTAGAGTCACTTGCCTATTATGCTTCTTTCAATCAGAGCAGACTTCAATATGCATTATACCGCGATGGTTGCACACTGCCCATTTATCATTTTGTTAATTCCCATATGACGAAATTTTTAATTTTTATTCCTTGATACTATCTGTTTTTCTGGGTACCAATTCGTTGTATTTATTGCTTGCAGGTACTTATCATTCAACCAGCTCACTAATTCCACAGTTCACCCAGAGGCGTTTAGGAATCTGTCCAGTTTAACAACGCTGTAAGTAGCTTCGGTTACTATGCTTAACAATGGTTACCATTCTATTGCCTTTCACTTGTTCACATGTCTGTTTCAAGAAATGATAGTGTTTGTTGTCTTTTGCACGTTTTGAAGGTCCTTAGGTAGAGAGACTGAAAAATCCATTTAAATCTACAAAGTGGGCTATTCAGAATTCATGCATGTGTGAATTGAAAATGGTGTAATCATATGATGAGAATTCGATAAATCAACTTCATATAAAATTACTAACTAGCGAGGAAAAACAAAGGGAGACGTTTAGTTCATTGGTGTGACATTGTCTGGTAGTCCCAAAATTTACTCCAGTGTACATGATTAAGTTGCAAGGTTTGATTTTTCATGTCTATTGTAGTTGGTTTAGTAAGTGAGAACCTGTTAAAGAGCATGATAGCAAAGCAAAACCAAATCAGTTCCAGATTGCTTTTCAGACCCAGTTTAATACTTCTGTGAAATAGCAAGGGGAAGTTAGTTGCTGACATAGGTTTCTAATCTTATTGCAGTCATCTCGACCGTAACAGATTTCATTACGTTCCATTGGCTGTGCAAGGAAAAAGCCATTTGCCAGTTGTCAGTCAACTGTATGTAATATATGTTTTAATCTTCCAGTTATTTACTGAACTGTCTTCTTCTGATGCTATCTAACGAATGTCTATCTTACCAGATGTTTGAAGACGTTTTTGCAAACCCATTCATTTCACTGTTGTGTTATTTTATTAACCAATAAACGATGTGTACAGATTATGAGCTGCAATCGCCTATTGGTTGACATGCTAGACTCTGGATCAAGTAGTCTTAGGTTTGGGCCTGGGCTAGAGTCCTTGTTCTGTGTTTTTCCCTGTATCCCTTATTGGTGCTGTTGAGGACCTTCAAAGATCCTTGAAGATCTTCTTGGTGACCTTAATGAGCATTTTCATCAAGATCGTGAAAGCACCTGGTCAAGGATTATTGCGATTTCGATTCTTGCCAGGCCAGGATCTTCCAACATTTGGATCATTGATTTTGCCAAGATCCTTGACGATCTTGGAGGACCATTGCAAACTAGGTCTTTACAAGATTTTTCGTGGATCTTTGCAAGTTTTTTAGAAGATCGTTTTAGGGATTCAAGTGCGAAGAAGAAATAAAATAAAATATCGAAGCTGACATAATTTTCAGCAAAGTGGGAGGGTTTTGTCCGGCCATGTGTTCAGTAGTCAATGTCAAAATGGAAAAAGGAAAGCTTACTAGATGTTTAGAATATTTCAAGTTAATACTTGCTGCTTAATTGCATATTGTTTTTCATTTCAGAGATCTGCGCTCTAACTCTCTCACATACATTCTTCAAGGAACATTTGCAGCACTGGATACTCTACGTATCCTGTAAGTATAACATTGCTGACACTCTTCACCACTCTATCTTTTAAGAATTCCTCGTTAATCAATATGTCCAATTCCGTCTATGAGATGCGCCTGCAGGTAATCATGATAGTTGTATTCATCGTCTTGGATTAGATATTTGTTTTGATGAGTAAAACAACCCCGATTCCCTGTAGGTGCGTCTCAGAGAGGTAATTGACCATTCCAAAACTAAATATTAGCGTGGCAGGCCCTGTGTGTCGATGTCTATATGAATTGTCATCATGATGCTTAACTGTTCAGTAAGCACTTGATTTGTACATGGTTTTGAGCTTAACTTGTTGTCTGAATGCCTTTCCGGTGTTTTCAGTCTATGTTTTCCAGATTGTAATCGAACGGTTTTTCCGGCTTTTCTTTGTCAATTTCATTACCTGCATAATGAAATTGAATATGTTTTTTGGCGAAGGAGAGTGAAATTCTTAACACCAGACAAAATGGCCAGTTGCATATTAAGTTGTTGCAAATTTCAGTCTCTGTGAATATCAGTTTTGCATGAAGAAGTATATAAACATTTCTTTTGTGGATATATTACTATGAATACAAGTTATGTACGCCACTTACACTACAAATGTTTCAGGAATAAGACATTTTCAGGCTCTACTTCCCTCTACATTAATGAAAATAACTGCTATATCTTGAAGAGTTTTTTATTCATTTTTGGAATTGCTGTTTAAAATGTTTAAAATGGTGGCTAATCATACGACAGAGAACTACAGAAACCTGAAATAAAAACATAATCAAAAGAAAAGTATATGCAAATGAAATGTGCTCGCACGTTTTTTGATAAAGATTACATGTAGTTTGGAGAGAATTAACTAGTCAAACATTAGGCTTCCTTTGCACAGTTATCCTGTGGAGTAAATTTATAGAAATTTAACCGAGCTGTGTTTTGCTTTGCTTTTAACTGACAGTTATCTCCAAGGAAACGACATTATTGCTGTTGAGAATGGAGCATTTCCCGATGACATAACAGTAATGTAAGAATTATTGCATTTTTTGGAAAGTAGTTGACTTGTGACCTTATTGATTACTGCAGCTTCAGTAGGTGTGAAATGTGCAGAGATACAGCGGTGTGGAATGTTGTTCTCTAGCACGTTGGACGAATTTTTCTCCCTCTTCGTCAAACACCTTTATATCTAAGACAGCGCAGACCACAGCACCTTCCTAACATTTAATTGGGGGGTTGGAGCTGGACACGGTAAGGACTAACAGAGAAATCATCCCCAGGTGTATTTTAAATAGAAGGTGGATGGATTTTTTCAACAACCTAGATTATTTGAGATTCTTTAAACTCATCCGAATGCCAGTTTCTGATTACACTTCATTAGTTACCCTGTAAGCTTTAGTTAGTAAGCTCTTTGCAAACTCAAAACTTCCAGACATTCCTGCAGCTGCGAACATGCACAACATGCATTCCCACTTTATCATCTCGATTTTTATCTCAGTGACTGTTCTTCTCAATGTTCGTAAATAATTTTCAACAACTTTTTCTATAATTTCTGAGGATGTTTGTTTGAATACAATTTCAAGTGTGCATTCGTAGTAAGTCTCTGTGTGTTCCTTTTTGCATTACAGCGACATGGCAAACAACAAGTTTAAGTTCAAACATGAGAACCAGTTTACAAATTTGACAAGCCTGACAAGTCTGTGAGTATAGATAAAAGAATCTTACGTCACCTTCGTCTTATGATTATGTTGATGTCCATTCCCTGGTCTTTATGTTAAACACCCACAATTATTTGCCTAGTGACTATATATATTATAACTTTCACTTTCGTCTTTTAATTAATAGTCCTACTTATCACTAGTACATGGAGACGCGCTGACCTCATGGTTACTGGGCTCGTCTCCAGATTGAGTGGTCCGTATTCGAGCCCTTGCCAGGGACATTGTGTTGTGTTTTTGGGCAAGACACTTAACTCTTACAGTGTCTATCTCCACCCAGGAGTATAAATCGCTCCTGGCAAATTTAATGCGGAAGGTAACCCTGCGATGGACTAGCATCCCATTCAGAGGGGAGTAGAAATACTCCTAGTCGCTTCATGCTATGGAAACCGGGATAAGCTGCAGCCTGATGAGCTACTTATGCAGACCTTATCACTAGTTGGACTCATTGTATTTGCGTACCGTTTGTTCATTTAGTTTTAATTTTTTTCTAGTGAATTGATGTATATTATTTATTACAATGCCTGCTTCGATTAGCCAACGCTATATGCGTGTAGTGTAAGTTGTAATTCGTAATGGCAATAGATAAAGCTTAATTAACTTTTACACTATAGGCATGTTAAGAAGTGAAAAATAAGGCCAATGAACCTTTACAGTGAGAGATAGTGATAAAAGCATTAAACAGGAAGGTAGCTACGAAAAAAAGTCTCAGTAATAAGATCAGATTGTTTTCTAGTGAGATTTCAGGCATTACTAAGCTCGTATTTCAGCCGGTGAAATTAGCTGATATATACAGGGTGTAACAAATTTTTTTGTTTTCAGAATAACTAAATAAAATAAAGTTTCTGTCTGCAGTACGTTAAGTTTGATTCTGGATCACAGACTGAAATGGCTTTTCAATGTAGAATACGGGAATAGAGAGTGTAGAAACTTTTATGCTTTCCCTCCTTTATATAACACATGGAATTTATGTATCAATTGCTGTAATATATTTTTTTTAACAGATATCTTTACAACAATCTGATCAATGTTGTACCAGATACTGCATTCCACGGACTGACAGCCTTGCAAACCTTGTACGTTTAATCTATTGCTTACATTGGCTTTAGTTTGGCTCATATATGTTACAGGTCAAAATTAAATTCCTTTGTCTCTTAACCCTACTTATTTATTTTAATATGAATAATTAGGGTTGGAAGACAAAGGAAATTGAGAATCAAACCAGGTTAAAATAATTTTGACCTGAATTAATTTTGACCTGTAACATATACACAGGTATAGCCAGTAAATCGTAATGGTGTTTAAGCTGTAATGGGAGCAAGGATGGCGCACTGGTGAGAGTTCTCGTCTCCCTCTAATGTGGCCACTGTTTGAATTTGCACCCAGGATAAGTTCCTTGTTGGTCTCTGTCTTGCTCTGTGGGTTCCTCTCCCTGTTCTCTGGTTTTTCACCCTCCATAAAAACCAAACCTTTAAATTCCAATTCAATCTGGAAGCAGAGGCTGAATAGTCCCTCCGTGGGATCTTCCACTGTGAACTCCAATCTATTAATTTAATTACTGGTTCATTTATTTTATTCATGTAAAATTGCAGGGAGTTGCAAAACAACCAAATTTGCAGGATTTTGAAGATCATGTTCAAGGATTTAAGCTCATTGACTAGACTGTAAGTCCCATATTTTCGTTTTTGCTATGACTATGCTGTTGTTAGAATATTATTAGAAGTAATGTTGTTACAGGGACTAAAAGAATTGTTTTATAGTTATAGCATGGTCAGTTTGATGTATGCAACATAATTAGAAATTTTTATATAATTTATGAAAAATTACTCCATACGTAGACTGAATCTATAAAGAAGTTGGGGTATTGATTAAGTGTTGTCAAATTGAAAATATCTGGCAGACATTTTCAAATTTTCTGATCAGGAGTGGAAAAGTAACTAAAACTAATTACAGTTGCATTAGCTTTTCCTTTAAGAGTTTACTTAATATCTTTATCTTGGTGTTCTAGGAACATTTGTGTACAAGCGAATGCATAATATTGTCTCTTCTGACAAAATCGTCCTGATAGTGTCCTTGTAAATGTCACATAAATGTCAAAGTTGTTAAACGATTTGATCGCATTCCTGAGTTCTGATGACATATTATTTACTTAATTATTCTTTCTCTCTGGACCCTTGACATAAAGTGACGGGGCCTTGTTGGTCTTCTAGTATACTTAGTTAACGTCCCGCCACACAGAAATGTTGTTTCTTAAGGTTGAAATTAATTTAATTCTTATGATGTTGGATAGAAAAAAATATCTACTTAAACAAGTAACTGATCATTTGTCTTGAATATTCTTGATTAGTTTTCTTTTTCTTTTAAATGTAACAAATGTTAGGGTTACAACCTTGTTTTCTTTCCTCTTAGAATTTTGCATAACAATGAAATTGCATTTATTGAAGATGGAACTTTAACTGTTATGACAACATTTAACTGGTTGTAAGTACCACATTGTTTTGGTAAATTGGTCCACTATTTGATTGCATTATGGGTTAATTTGGGGAGGTGGCAGCTACAGAACAATACGATTTCTTCTGCAAGATAGACTTGAATAATCTTGATACTTTCTTATCACCCATTCTAGAGACCTTAGGAATAATCAGCTCACAACACTTCCAATGGGTGGCGATTTTCACAACAAACGGTTTGATCGCCTGTAAGTAGTTGTTGAATCATGAAGAATGCTTCTTAAGCTGATTCAGTGAAGTCAGTTGTTCTAGTGTAAAATGCAATTCTAAAGCCACACTCCAGGATTGTTGCCTGGGTAATTTGTGTCTTGGTTTTGTCTTAACAAATGTTGAACACTTTGATAAGCGTTTCCTCGTTGAACACTGCAGCGTTAGTGACGGTTAGTTTGGAGTTTGCTTTTTGCTTGCATTCTTCATGTGAACCAAAAGTTGAAAAAAAAGTCGTGAACAGACCTAACATTACATTTTCAGGTATATCTCAAATAACAGAATCACCACAATTGGCGATGGGACATTTGTTAATGTCACATGTGGAGGAGGTTGTTCAGAGTTTGCACGAAATACTGTGTGGTATGTACAATCATTGACTTTAAATACCGCAATAATAATGATTTATAATTAGTAATAGATAATAATTAAAATAATTCATAATAAATAGTTACAAAAAACAATAACAATTTTATAAAATTGACATCACAGAGGGAGATCGAGAGCGGTGTCTGGTATTCTTCAATTGTAGGATGATACTACTACCACGTCTTATATAACATACATCAAAACATAAATGTACTGTTTTAAAAATGGTCCTGTAACCAGGTGATAGAAACATATTAAGAAATAAAAATGTTACTCTGGTTAAAATCGTATAAATGATGTTGAATGTTTCTAAAAGTCCCAACGTTTCGGCTGAACCTT
>Ga0126337_10002463_pt1 | contig 11822 bp, 8 predicted proteins | sample DipCmetagenome_FD_92527 | JGI IMG/M metagenome (GOLD analysis project Ga0126337, IMG submission 92527) | Coral microbial communities from La Bocana,Puerto Morelos, Mexico - Diploria C A metagenome | ecosystem: Host-associated > Invertebrates > Cnidaria > Coral | place: La Bocana,Puerto Morelos... | reverse complement strand
CATGCCCTGTGTTGCAAAGCACGTGACCTAGAGTTCTGGGAAGCGGTCGGACGCGTTCCATTCGACCAGCGAAAATTCCGAAAATTTGAACCGGTGATTTTTGTTGAATGGAAAGCGCCCTAGGTCGGAATTTGTTTTACCAATTTCGTCTCCAGGGCTTCCTAAAAATGGCGGATGGTCGGACAAGTAGCGTGCGTGACGTCTGTTCGAGGTTGCTGAGCCAATTGATAGCAATTTGTGTGGTTATCGATTGGTCATCGATTGGCCGATACCAATCGATACCAATTAACTAATTTTATCGATTGATATCAATTGAATTTCCGATCATCGGTTTCCATCGATTGGATACCCCGGGCTCTTATCAACCTTAAATTGATGAATCGTGGCTTCCAGGTCGCACATAAAGGCCACTAGAACTCCTCTGGACCGGAATAATACACCCATGTCCGTTCGTCAAATCAGGGCCTGTTAGGAGGTACTGCACTGCAATCGAACACGACACGGATCTTGCCAGGCTTCTTGGGGTAGTACACCCCGTGAAAGAGGGATGTACCAAACGTGACCATTGTTCCATGAAACTCGTATTGGTAAGCTTGAAATTGAGGAACTTTGGGACCATTATTGTTGGAAGCTTCTTCTTTCGAAACGTCGTCTTCTGCATAGCGCTTAGCAATGATCTCATTTATAAAGGTCGTGTAGTCGTCTCGGCACTTCATGTCTTCTCCAAACCTTTGACCAAGTTTGTGCAACTGACGCAGGGCAAAAGCCTTGGCCAGGCCCAGGAGTCCATTATTAGTACGCTTGTGTCAACAGATACCGTATAAATCGTAAGAGACTGGGGACTAATGTTGCAAGGAGTTAAGTTATTTTGTGTATCGAGGCAAGGTTTTAAATTGATTGTTTTGCTATTTTTGGCCATGTTGGACTGAGTCGTGGTATCTCTCCGGCATAATAAACTGTTGGGATAGAAGCTTCTTTGATCGTGCTACAAAATGAGTCAGATTCCTTCAGGGATTTCGCGTTTAAAGACGCCGAGTAGAGTGGTGAAACCGATACAAGGAGGCGGTGTTGGTGTCGCTGGTCAATCTTCTTCTTCAGTAAAACCACGTGGCGCTGTAGCTGCTTCTTCTCAGGCAACCACATCAACAGTTCAGCCAAGAACTAACCCTTTGGGTTCTAAACTGAGCCAGACTCCAAGTGGACCAGTGAAGAAGGGAATGCAGGTCGCGAGTGATAACGGCAGACTAAATACTAGTCGTGAACGCTTAGTCAGTCCTCGAGGTTCGGTTACTGGCGGGCAAATTGTACAACCGAGACTACCTTCAAGGGAAAATTCGCAATCGAAACTGCAATACAGGAGAGAAGGTTCTAGTTCTACTCTACGTGGATCAGCTTCAAAGACAGATTCATCGCAAAGTGTTGTCAAGAGACGTGGCGAAACTGCTCGGACTTCAGAAAGTCAAACGGCGAGTGACTCATCTAAATCGGGTTTACTTAACTTCTTTAAAATAGGCGATCGTGTCCTAGTAGGAAACATCAATCCTGGAGCTATAGCTTTTATTGGAGAAACTCGTTTTGCTAAAGGCGAATGGGCTGGTGTTGCTCTTGACGAACCCGTTGGCAAAAATAACGGTAGTGTTCAAGGAGTACAATATTTTGAATGCCAAGCTGGTCATGGGATATTTACAAAACTTGAGAAGCTCACAAAAATTAACCAAATTCCGAACGACGGTCGGGGGACATCAAGACATGAAATCAAAGCTGGGAAAACAGAAGCTACATTTAAAATTGGCGACCGCGTTGTGGTTAGCGGTACAAAACACGGTGTTGTGAGGTACCTTGGTGAAACTGGTTTTGCCAAAGGCGACTGGGCTGGCATTGAACTTGATGAACCATTAGGAAAAAACGACGGAGCAGTAGCTGGAAGGAGGTACATGTAAAAAAGAAGTCTCCATTTAGTTATTCGTAATTTCTGAGAATTTTTACTGGTTAGTTTTCTCGATCCATTGATGGAGGGGGAGTAAAATTTACGAAACGCTGTAATCACCTTGGGTGTCTATATTACGCTTATATTACCTGAGGTGTTGGGTTTTGTCAATGTTTAATTTTTTGAGATTATGGTTAAATATGGCTATTTTTGAAATCCTCTTTTCAAGTTCTTGACTTCGAATTTGCAATTGCTCACGTAATTAATGTTTTCCTTGTTTCTGTACACTGCCACGTAGAATTGACTGGAACGACTTTAATTACGCTTGGCATGTCGCTTTTGTGTGTCTTAGAAACTTAAAGTTATAATATTTACTTGTTTATAATGATTTAACCGTTTTGGAATGGCCTTGATTATCTATTTTGGGGTTCTAATTAAAACAACGATATTCCAATTTTTAATTCCAAATTTCACTTAAGTTACGTTATATTCGAAAACTGGATTCAGATTATAAATACCGGTATGCAATATTTTAATATGTAACCTGAAATTCTGATACTGAGCCCTTGGCGAGGCTTCTGGTGGCTTATTCTTGGAGTGGGGGATATCTTTGGATGGAGTTCTGCATTTCAGCAATGTTTACAACATGCAATATAAAGTGAATTACATATAGAACTGCAATACTGATTAGAGGCTTAAAAGCAGAGGGAGTCACTCCAGACCTGTGTTTTCCTGCCTTTAAAAAGTTACAAGTCAATGTGTTAATCTTTGCTTGCTGTGTGGTACAATGTGCATCAGCTGGGAGAGGGAGAGTGTTTCAAAAAAACTATTGCAAGGAGTGGATTTCAAAAATTGACATTTACTCTCATAATTCAAAATTGATAGTAATACATGTATACATGTATTATTGTGAAACATCAGCAAAGTAAATATTCTTAAGGCCAATATTCATCAAGATTACTAGGTGTAAGTGTTTAAGTGTGTGCGTATGTCAAATGAGGTATTCTGTAGTCTTACATTTAATCATATACACGTGTAGAAAGGTGTCAATATAAATTAGAGGGTTAAAAAAGCAGCAAGTCCATGACATTGCTTGGGACCATACATTAGTGAAGTTTATTGTATGTGTGTTATTCACTTGTATAATCCTCAGCCAGATTACAGTTCACTTTATTGGTTTGATATATCTAAATATACTAAATTGTACTCATGAATAGATTGTATGAATGAGTGAACTGTTCTCATATGCATAACTGACAGTAATTGATATGATTAAAAATGGAAGAGTAACCAGGGTTCATAATGAGTAAAAAATTGAAGCATTCTCTGGTTAAAGAGTTTTATTAAAAATAAGTTTTCAGCTGCCAAACTATAGCCTTTAACGAATGATAAAAATGTTGGGAATGAATAAATATATAGGGTAAATGTGTGTGAAAAATTACAGAATAAAAATGCGTAATAAGGTGACAAGAAAAGAATTTGATGAATAAAGAAAACTATTTTAAAAGAATAGAATATTGTTGGGGTAGTGACCTAGCATTGTAATCCGCTTCAGTTGTCATGGCAGTGTAATTAACTCGAGAGTTTTTCCCATGCGATAGTCTCCTTAGTCAATAACTCTTGAATTTTTGAAATCAATTTGATGGTCGTTCATCCAGACATGGTTTGCTACATTTGATCCTTTGTTACAATATTTAATGTTTCTGATGTGTTCTTTTCATGCGTCTGTAGACATCTGCCTGTTTCTCCAATGTAGCCCAAACTGCAGTCATTGCAGGGAATCTTGTAGACCACATTTGTTTGAAGGTGGCTGGGTGGCCTGAATTTTTGTGAAGGGAATATTATAAATAAATTTTTTTTGTGTGTGCATGGGACACAAGATGATGCCATCTTGAACATGTATCTATCATTACTAATATTCTGTTACTTTCTTGGTCAACTTCTCACTTACCCAGAATTGAATGTTTCTCTCTTGTATAATAAAATTCAAGCTTGATGACATTTTTATATCCTGTTGGAAGATTTAAATACTTGTGCTCTTCTGGTTTTCTAATGAAGGCGAAGTTTCATGTATTGTGCTACATGTACATTGGTTTTAAAGGGTTATTCTTTGAATTGCATTTTTGCATTTTTTTCAATTACTTTTAAATAGCTGTTAAGGAATTACTGAAGCAGTGAGACCATTCCCTTCTCACTTTTACAAGACTAAAAAGTCCTTGTTGAACCTCTGAATCCAGGATATGTACTGCATAACCAAAGCCATATCAATATGAGATATTAAAGAGTGTTTGTTAGAACAATGTTGGACCAAACATATCATCAGTCATGCTTTTATATTATTAGGGTAGCAATTCAATGTCAATTTGAAAGACAGGCCTGAAAGCTGTTTCAAACTTTCTAAAAAGTTTACATGGTACTTGTGGCTAACTATTTTCAATTGGGTATTCTGTATATAGGTATTTCCAGTGTGATCCAACCTTTGGGTTGTTCGCTCCACTCCACAAAATTGTCAGATCAAGTCTACCTCTACCAAGCAGACTTCAGATACAGTTACTGCCAGAGAATGACTTACAGAACACTTTGGGAGCCCTGGGAAGCAACAGCTCTCTTAATTCAGTGGCTTCAACTCAAAGTGGATCCTCTCTCACCCCAAAACCAGCTGCGACAAGCACATCTCAGGTTTCATTAGTTGTTTTTGCCTAAAGTTGTTAGATCTTGTAATTTATTCTCTGTTCATTTATTGACACTCCGTACAGGTAGTCAATAGATTTCACAGGGTTGCTCGCTCTGCAGCAAGTAGCAGATATTAAATCACAGACAGAATATTATTATCCACAATTGTCAGCTATCCTTGTGCATCTTCTTTGTTTTTGTCCAATGTATTATGAATACACAAGTTCATATGTTAATTTTGTTTGCACTTGAACAGATTATTTCTAGTCCTGAACCAGAGGAGTCTGAAGTGAAATCTTCATCATTATCATCACCAGAACCAGCACAGCCTCTGCCATCGTCTGGTGTTATTTCATCCCAGTTAGTAGCTTTGCAGGTATAGTAATGTTGCAAATATTGTCATGCTTGGGTAGCACTCAAAGTAGTATCAATAGAACACAGTTTTATTGATTCTAACATGCCAAGAATAATTGCAGGCTTAGTATTACTTATATCATTGCCTTCGGGTATCATTTTTAATTTTTTTTCCTTGTTATCAATATGGAACCCTGTCAAGCTTTCAGTCATGAAATCAAGTTGTATAAAAAGGTTTCTATCTGCTGAAATTTAAAAACAAAACTTATTTTCTTCATTTGGTGTCTATATCATGGTTTTTCTACATGTAGGTCTGGACAATCAACCTGAAATAAGCAACAAGAGTAAATATATTGTGAAGAATACCCTAAATTAATCTAGTGAATTAAACAAGAGAAAATATACCTTACTAACTTACCAACTGGCACCCATTTTAAAGACCTCATATGTAGAGTGCTATGAGACTATGCATTTATCACTGATCACTTTGTACTTCTTCTCTTGTGTGCACATATAAAATGGTGATTTAGTCTGTTGTAGTAGTTTTTATTGCCTCAAGTTTTTAGTGCCTCGTTTCACAAGGATAGAGAGTTAGTTTGGTACATTCCTGTGTAACCTGCCATTCTTTGTGTTCCTAATGTAACATTCCTGTTCAGGCAACTTGTAGGTTAATCAATTTTTGCTCTGAAAGACAGCTCTGTTACAAAGTAACATAAATGACTGTAGCTACAGCAGTTAAGTTGAGCGCACGCGATGTATGACATTTCACAGACCTTCTGACAGGGTGCGAAAAAAAAATTGTGCGGCTTTTGGGAGGCAAACTGTGTGGTAAAAAAACGGCGATTGTGCGGGAATTGTGCGGCATTGCACAATCGTGTAGACATGAAAACAAGAAGATCTTTTAGATCTTATAACTGCGCTTTTTTAACTCCTCTGTTTGTGCTCATAAAAAGGTTACACGAAATCTGACCACTTCTGTGTAAAATCAGTGGTATTCCAGAGAAGTCACTGACGAATTACTTTGTGCTATAATAAACTTGCTTTGATAAAACAGCCAAAGAATTCACTTTAATTGCCTAGACCCAGAAGAAATATTAACAAAATTGCAAATAAATTAATGAGCATTGCTTCTAACAAAATAAACTTGCAAATAAGCACGATCTTACCTATCACGCAGTGAAAGTGAAAGCTTTAACGATGACGTAATGGTTTTAATCTGGAGCTTAATTCTTTCGGATGTGTATGGGTATGAAAGATTTGAAACGTTTGAAATAAACACCGGAACAAGTTTTTCAAGTTTTTTGTCTGCAAGCAGTCATTGTTGATTGACTGATGACTTAAGACACAAAATCACCTGATCAATCTGAAACTGAAAACGACTACACACTAACTGTTTAATCCTCTTATTGCACCATCACTTATTGTGAAATCCTCGATTGCACCATCAGTGGTAGTGGTTGTGAAATCCTCAATGACATAATGGTCTTAATCTGGAACTTTCTTCCCGATATGTAGGGCATGAAAGAATTTCAACGAAACGATCATATCGCACAAAATAAAGCATAGAATATTCATAAATTTTCAGCACATTAATGTCTTAACAGCTGTGGACGAATAAACATCATAAGTTGCATCATTCGAAAGCTGGCTGAGAGAAGTTTGGGTCTGCTTACCGACGGGTAAAAAATAAAAATAAACCAAGGGTAGATTAAGAACCGCGCTCGGCCCATGGCCGCACGGTTAAAAATGATGCACATAGCACACAACTTTCATTTTAAATATAGGTCACCTTGCCCATTTAAGAGAAAATAAGCATTTGTTTTGCTATCAAGCTTAGCTTGAGGGAAATCGCTTACATTTTGTTTGTGCAGTTGCTCATTATATGCACCTGCTAGTGATGTGAAAATTGTGTGCAGTAGGGATGCGCAAAGCAATACTGAGGAATCACTTTAAAACATTTAAGTATCTGGTTTCAGTCATACAATGAGTGGATTAAAAACTAACCTCTGAAGTGCATGTTATGCAAATAAGCGAACAGGTATAACTTACAAAACTTAATTGTTAGGCTTAATTATCATCAATATCTCTGTCTTTATATACCACAATAGTTCAGATCAGGGCATCAGGCCTGCATTCATAATGCTACTGGCAATGTAACTCTTCCACTCTGTTTACTTCATGTTTATTTTTAGAATGAGAGTAGCCAGGTGTACACAGGTTAGCACGAGAGCATGGTCTAACCTTTGAAGCAACATGCAAGTTGCCCAAAACTTACTCTCACTGACTAGTTTTTGATTCCTCAGGTGCCACATCATTTTAATCCACAAACTGCAGACTTAAGCTTAACATTGTCTTAAATACAGACCTGCATAAGCATTTCTGAAATGGAAGACTGTGTTTTAGGAAATTCTTTTGATGAAGGGTAATAAATTCCCAAAAACTAAATGCATTCCTAACATGAGAAAAATCTCAGGTTAACAATGTGCTGATTGAAAACTGTTATATGATGTGTACTTTACAGAAGTAAAGTAGGAAATTGATCAAGACAAGCCTAAGTAAAGGTGGAGCTCCTTGGGCTGCAATGAGGTTTTCTGTATAATTATATTGTTTGGCCTTTTGTGAATAATCTCAAACTACTCACAACTTGAAGAACTTGGCTCTAATTGCAACAAATTGTTTTCACGGGTGTCAGTTGTTCGTAACATAGATGGCGAATATCGGAAAAGGACCCTATAAACTAATGCTGCATGCCTCTATCACCCTATTAGTTGGATTAAGGCCGCCATCTTGTGGGACTCCGTTGCCATCGCATTGCAGTTGCCATGTGAACAGGCCCACAAGGAAAACTGCTCACCATGATAACCATGAAAAAATCAGTTCACAGATTTCCTTTTCTCCCCTATATTTGTATATGAGTTAGAGTATGATCCTCTGCTTGGGAACAGAGCTCCACTTTAAATTACTAATTGCACATTTCTAGTTAATAAACTATATGGCTCTATGACTCCATAGGTATTGTATTAAGTACCTGTCACATTTACCACAGCAAAACTTTAAGTGTTATTTCCATTGTTTCCAGTTATGAATGAAATCAAAAGTTTTAATTAGAAACACTATTGATTCTTGTCTGTATTTCAGCTTCTATCTCTTGAAACAGTGTGCTTTATCATAGAACAGAGCATTTCGGTTGATGACGGAATGTTGACCCAAATTATACATATGTGACTTGAAGTAGTCCCTTTATTGTACAGGAGGTCACGCTCTGTAAGTTAACTTTATTTTTCATTTTGGCGAACCTGTGGGTTCATCATCTAGGAAGTCGGGTACATGTGTAACTTTCTTCTTTGTTCACACAATTCACCATGCCATTTCGTGATGAAAGAAGTAAGATGCAAAACTCAAATTTCAAAATATGAGATTCTGAGACCTGCTTTATTGTAAGAAACTTGGGATTCGGAGACTTTGGTTTGAGATGAAGAGATTTTGAGACTTGGTTTGAGATGCAGAGATTTTGAGACTTGTTGGAAATTAAACCAAGACCCATCAAGAATCATTAAAATTCCTAACAGACTAAAAAGTGTTGGTAACCATGGTAACATGCCAACATTTTATATGTAGATGCAAAAAGAAACATTGCAAAGTGATCAGTGATAAACAAGTAGAGGTGTAGTGCTGTACAAAAACTGTTCTGCAGACTTCTACAGACTTTTTTGCCATAGTGCTTCTCTCTACCCATGGGTTCCATCAAATAAATGTAATACTGGGGGTGACCCTGAGACGGTCTTCTATCACTACTATCATTCAATCTATTTATTCCAACATACTCTTATTAGCTAATGGTTACATGTATGTGGGTAATTTTAGAAAGTGGAGAATTCAACGCTGCGATTTGTGCCATATTTTGTTCAGTTAATTTTGTTTTGCTTCCATATAAAATGATTAATGGGCATTATAATATAATGTAGTCATGTTTAAAACTTAAAAAGTGGTGAAAAATTAAAATTTGTTTTCTAGGAACAATAAACAATGCCTTAGTTTTAAGCTGCGCACACTTAAATAAAAAGCTCTCAACTATCTTCAGACCTTGAAAGTTTTCTGTGAGATTAGAATCTATTAATTAATGATGATCATAATGTATAATTAAAATAAAATATATTAATGACACATCATGATAGCACCCTGACTAGGTTTTTTAAGAAATCTTAAAATGTTATGAACTTTCTGCTGCAGTTTTCAACTGATGATAAACCTTAATGCAAAGAATAAACACTTACGGTAACAGCATGTTGTTTTCCAGGATTCCATGTTAAGAGATGTTTCAGGTTACATTGTTAAAAAAAAGAAGGTAAGATAACCTTGAAAAAGTTATTTAAAAAAAATTAACTTTACGTAATAACATACTGGCTCTAAATTGAATTTCAACCCTCAAGCATTAAGCAACAACTGATTGTCATATAATTAAATACTTCCTTTGCAAAATTTTGACCAAGATCTCATCAAGATTCTTGGCAAGCTTTTGGCCAGCAAGATTGATGAGGTTTCACCAAGATGTCACCAAGATCTCACTGGTCCCGCTGATCTTGCCTCATCGAGATAACAAAATCTTGGAGACCAAAAAACTTAATGAGAACCTGGGAGATTTCTTGGCAATATTGTTGGGATATAAAAATGTTAACATGCAGATTCAGATAACATAAATTTGCAAAATTCTGAAAAGTTAACCAATGTCAATGTTGAGAGAAGTAGCCTCCAGCAGACAAAGGAAACACCCTTTACATGTAGCTACATAATTATTATGAAAGAGAAATGGTCATTACTGAAATTAAAATTACAGAAGAACCAACCTTTATCCCCTGGTCGATCTGCTTTACCTCTAGCAAACAAGAATACCGGTGCAAAAATATGGTGGAATTGTGGGATTTATGATAAAAGCACCAAATTTGCCACATTGATAGAGATACCTACTGAACAATATTAGCTATGGACCCACCTGGGAAGTATCCCATAATTTCAGTTTAAGTGGGTTTAAGGTTGATCACTGAAGTGTCAACATGGAAACGAGGCTGGGATTGTGTTTCTTGTGTAGGATCAAAGTAGCAACAGCCAGCCCACCACAATTGGAGAATTATTCCATATGTCTGCTATTCTTTTAATTTCAGTTGATCATGTGACAGGTCACATGATTGCATTACGGTATTGTGACATAACTAATGAGATTTTGAGGCAGCGATAATGTGTTGTTGTTGATGGATGGTTTGAAGTGAAAAAGTACATTTCAGAATAGACAAGAAAATAAGACCACTAGAATGATAATATTTTCTTCCAATATTACCAATACAGGACTGTAACACTGCCCTAAAAATTGCTGTTCAAGTAATTAGCAAAACGAAAAATGGCTGTTGATGAAAATAGGAGTCATACCAGCTATTCGCAGGTTGTCAAATGTGGACATCTACCGTCAAAACAATATTTCCTTTTGAAGCCTGTTACTTTTTTCATTCAAACTTCTCTTTAAATTCTTTTCTTCTGGAGTGAGAAGGCTAGCAAAACAAATTTATATTGCTATTGAATGGTTTTTCTGAAAGCAGACTGAAAGGAAAGAAAAAAAAGATCCATACTTTTATTTTATGTAGTGAAGAGCAAAATTGCACAAATCCTGCAGAAATAAAAAGTGCAGAAAAGTGGAAAAGACAAGAAGAGCCTGGATCCCCTCCAAGTTCTAAATTTACAAGGGCTTGTTCTGATGCCACCACTTTCAAAGCTGGAAGAAAAATGCTTTTTCTGTGGAAGTTCTTCGGAAACACTTCATGAAGCCTCAAATTTTAATTTAGATTCAAGGGTTTGCAACTGCACACATCAGTTGCAAGACAGGGTGTTAACTGCTAAATGAGTAGAGTAGGTGATTTCTCAAGAAGCAGTTTATCATGTGAAATGCTTCAAAGGCCATCTTTTGAAGCTCTACTTCTAGATGGTGCAACTATTGTTTACATTCGTAAGCCTTGATCCTCCAAGACATTTCAAGAGTGCAGTTAGTGCATCTTCCTTTCATATGTAATAAACCAGTTAAGGAATGTCAAGAGGGTGGATGTGGTATGGGACAGATATCTCCCGTCAGTCTTTAAGATTCTGCACTTAAAAAGAGAACTAAGGGTATCCGTTGATGTATCAGTGGACACCAGGAAATTGGACAGCCTTCTTGAGGGTTGACGAGAACAAACAGGAAATTTTTCTTTACCTGGTGAAGAAGCCGGTTTCCATGTTTGAAGTGTAGTAACCCCTTGCAATTACAATTACAGGATAGATTCATGACATACACCCAAGAGATGTCATGATCCTCAAGGAATTAAAAGCTATACAAAGAGACTCTCTCTGGAGTCCTGGCACTTAACTTTTGACCCAAACATGGTGGATGAAAGAAAGTCTTTCTGTGCACTTACACTCCTTTGTTTCTGGTATAGATTCTGCATGTGTGTTCTAGACAGTAAAAAGTGAACTAAAAAATGAGCTATTTCTTCATCCTCTTTTTAGACAATTGCCACTGAAAATTCAGTGAGAAAAAACCTACAGATCAGATTTATTTGAATCAATGAATGATTTGCCACTATCGGATTCCTCTTTTATGCGCAAACGATTCTGGGATCGCCAGGGGGCAAACATGGCAAGTTGCTCGAAGGAAATGTATGGCGAAAAGTTGTTTTGACGCCCAAGACAATTTAAATATAACTGAAAGACAATTATTGAACTGTTCCTGCCGATTTAAACCTACTTTTATGATATTTCGAGAGCATTACGCGATGTGAATTTCGCAATCAAGGCGTCAATTTATCTTTCGCAAGCAACACGTTTATCGGTAGATTTTATCACATAT
>Ga0126337_10002461_pt1 | contig 11823 bp, 8 predicted proteins | sample DipCmetagenome_FD_92527 | JGI IMG/M metagenome (GOLD analysis project Ga0126337, IMG submission 92527) | Coral microbial communities from La Bocana,Puerto Morelos, Mexico - Diploria C A metagenome | ecosystem: Host-associated > Invertebrates > Cnidaria > Coral | place: La Bocana,Puerto Morelos... | reverse complement strand
GAGGAAAAAATTAAATTGGCGAAAAACAAAATTCGCTTTGACTTGTAGCTTTCGAAAGGTGATTCGGGCGCTCGCATTTAGTGGTCGTGAAAAATTAGACAATTCGTTTTATTTCAAAATTCTCGGTATAGTTTGATAGCCAGCTCTATAAGCTTTAATTTAATATAGGAGTTTAGGTATCTCCAGTTTAAACCGGACGCGCTACATCGCTTGCACGCGAGACACCCCTGAAGGTATACGGTAACCTTACATGATTCAAGTTAAATCGTTAAAAATATCAATGGATATCTTGTAGAAAATCTCATATAAACCGTTATAATTCGATGCCACATTGTGTAGCATGGGTGGTTTATAGAGAGAGAGCTTGGACTGTCTGTGATGAGAGTATAGTCAAGAAATTATCTCTAACAAAACTGAGAAAACGTGAAAAAATCGTTTCCTTCGTGTAATTCATTTCTCATTCTATCGCTTTTATGGGAACATCTAAACTCACAATTGAAAATGCTCTTCTAGATGTGTGCCTCCATAGCTAGTTAGCAGGACACAACACCAGCCGGAAATTCGGAGGCTCAAATCCCTCCGTAGCCCTGGAATTACTTTCAGAATTGTTTGTAATTACAGATATCTGCGGGGATCAAATTTCCACTTTATTTTGAACATTTACCTTTTTTCGTCACTGATGAACGGTACACCAACGGCTTTGCGAGCGCATAATGGCGATCAAAACTGATAAGGCAAAGATTAATAAAAGACCATCCTGAACAAGCTCTTATGCACGCCACAAATGCATTATACAGTTTAGCCTGATGATCGCAAGATCCAAGGATTTCGTTAACAGGCCTCAAACGCCATGCTACAAACAACGGTTGAGCTACCAAACCGGACAAACAATCAGCAGTGGCCAGACTGCATAGGAGAATGTTGCACGGTCTTTGCAGGGAAAGTGTTTTGATAACAGCTACAATGACAGCCAGGTTTCCAAGAAAAGCAAAGATACAGAAAGGTACATTGACGGCGCACAGAATGACATCATCGATAAAGGAGGCAGTGCCGTTGCTTGGGATTTGTATCCAATATGGTAGCCCGCCGCAGTCTGATCTGGTATCATTTTCAGCCATAACTGTAAGATAAAACGAGTAAAATAAGCTGAACAACCTAAAAATTTCCCTGTGCTTTCCTATTGAAAAATGAATTAGAACACCTTATTCTATTTTGTGCATAAAAACGGATTTCGTTTTTTCGTAAATCGATCTTTTTTTATGACATTAGGAGAGACATTGTCTAACTGACTCAGGAAAATTTCTGTTTAGATAAATTAGACGAACAAGACTAGTAACAAGACTGAAAGCCTTTTATTTACACAGTGCAGGTTGTTACTGTGATTAAGTAACTGAACTCTGCAGTCATGAAAGTCAATCCAGCCAAACTCAGCATTCATTAGCAGAACCATTTTAAGACTGCTAACAAGTTCAGTTCGAGGCGCGCTCAATCTATTTCCATTAAAAATTGGGAAACAGGATCAGCCGTAAATGAATCGTTGACAGCGACATAAACTGTTCATAGTAATTTGTCAGATAAAGTCTTACCCTGAAGAGTAATATATATTAAGTTAAGATCTTCCCTTTTCTTGCGTGGATTGAAAGACAGCGCAGGGAAGTATCTCGTTGGAATCACATGCACATATGGAAACCATATGTCTTCACTAACAGTTTCGCTAGCCTTTTCGGCCGTTAATCAAATACACGGTGTATTTGAGATCTTAATTAAGGTAATTAAAATTTAGTTTCGGTGTCGGGACAATCTCAGTATTATATGCTGTTGCCGAAGATTATGTTAAAAGTGTAAGTGATTTTCTCAAGCCTTCAATGTTTCCATAGACTGTACGAGCGCTTTCCGGCCCTGAATCAAGTACGCGGTGTATTTGAGATCTTAATTAAGCCAATTAAAATTTAGTTTCGTTGTCGGGACAATGTCAGTATTAAATGCTGTTGCCGAAGATTATGATAAATGTGTAAGTGATTTTCTCAAGCCTTCGATGTTTCTATAGACTGTACCAGGGCTTTCCGGCCCTGAATCAAGTACGCGGTGTATTTGAGATCTCTATTAAGGCATGCGCAATTAAAATGTAGTTTCGGTATGGGCACAATATCATTATTATATGTTGTTATCGAAGATAATTTTATATATTTTAAGTGATTTTCTCAAGTCGTCGATGTTTCTATAGACTGTACCAGCTCGGAACTCAAACGTTTCCGTCCGCTAAGCGCATTTTGCGGCCCTCGACTACTTTTGTGTTTTCTCTGAAAGGAATACCTTAAAATGTGATAATTAATCGATTAGAGTGATTAATCGATGTATATATTTTTGCGGCATATGTACGTTCAGGCCACAAGTTGTACAATTAAGAGCATAGCTGAAACATTTCCCCAGAAAAGGGGAAACAAGTATTAGCCTTGTTTTGATATGGTTTTTACGTAAAATAAAGCAGATTAAATTTACACATGATACAGCACACACGCTACAAGATGTTGCGGTAAATTAAATTAGATTGTGTTAGTACTAAATTTCATCAATTACAATATTCAGTTATCAAGGTGCTGCAAAACAGTTCGATACCGCTTTTTTCAATATAAATATGAAAAGAATTATTAGTCGGTGCGAAGGAGGGAAGTAATGAACCCGGCTTGAAATTTCCACAGCAAAATAAAAACGTCTGCTTCGTTACCTTCTTGAGACAGCAAAACTTGGGGAAAGCTCTCCAGCTAACCAAGAATGCAACCATACTCGCCAGGAAAACCAGGAAAATAGCACAAAGCTGGTCCTTCATTCCCTTAGTCCCAACAGGGAATAAAAAGTTATCGAATTGAAGTCGAGTCCTGAGCTTAATTTGGCGGCGAAACATGTGGTTGTGAATTCATAACATTTTCGTGTTATGCGCGCACTCGTTACAGTTCTCAAAACAGCGACAAATGTCTTTACTGGAGTGATCATGGAAACTAGAAAAGCCACGAGATCGAAGTTAGCAACCCTGTACAGGACCATATCTTATATCTGGCAACAAGGAATGTAAAAGTGTTGCTTTGTGTTGGATAGGGTGTCTGACCTCAGGCCAATTATAATATCGGGAGTGAAAATGCTGGATTTTGGCTTTATTTGGTTTTCGGCCAATCATGCAGTCGAAAACAAGACTCTCCACCCGAGAAAAATAAATGAAAAAGGGACTCCTCGGTTCTTCAAATGGTACAAATATCATTTTCTGTAATTCCTATTTTATTTAGAAAATCATTTGTCGCTAAACGCCTGTGAAGTAATTTACACTGAAAAGAAACAATTTCGTAGAATGGGAGTTTGTAAGCCATCTCCCAATCATTTAATTCAGCACTGAAAGCTGAAGTCGACATACCACTTCCCTTGGCTTTTCGTAGGTCTCCTCTGTTTAGCGCTGACTATTGGATTGAGGGTCTTTTATGAAGTTTTCTACAAAACGATTGAAATTTCTGCTAATTTTCATTTTGGTTTTCTGTGTCATTCCTTCAAATATGTATGCACTATACCACACCGTGATAAACAAGAAAATTTGTTTTGACGTCTAAGCCTGCCTTAAATTCAATGAAAGATAGCATGTTATCTTCGTCTTTCATAAGCTGCATTATTTGTAGTGAATAGGTTTATTTCCAATTCTCACAGGGGAATTTTGCCAAAGAGGTAAAGAGAGCAAATTTTCGGTGGAATTTATGTTATCGTCATAACTGATTTCTGACTGAAATTTCTGTTCTAAAGGCGTCCGCTATATGTATAAACTTTGCCAAATAATTTTAGTTGAGGTTACCCTTAAAGATAACAACCCTGTCGAAATCGTGTAATCCAGAATCAAAAAACAATTTCCATTTACCATGATTATTATGCTGATTTGATCGCTTCAGTAGTTAAAAGATTTAAAGTCGATAATATTTAAACCTCCATTTTTATAATCACTGATCATGACATCTTTGCTTAATTCTCTTCCCAGTTCTACTCCAGATAGAGCTGTAGAATATCCGGAGTGGCATTGTTGACTGGCAACGGTGATAGAATATAAACAAGCTAAGAGGCGATTAAAGTTAAATACAACGAATTTCCCCAACGGGCTGAGAAGACGGTATTCCCAGCAGCCAACCTTCAGTAATAATTCGCTGTAGTTTGCTACAACTCTATAGCCATGAAAGTCAATCCAGCCAAACTCATTAGCAGAACCATTTTAAGACTGCTAACACATTTAGTTTGTGGCACTCTTTTTCTATTTGCATCCGTCCACCAAAATGATAGTTTCCATTTCTTCATTACAATGTACACAACTATCATTCTGGTGGACGGATGCAAATTCAGTGAGAAAGATGGCCTAGATTTTACCTTCATCTGGGTCGTCGAGATCAACGCAGCGGGATCAGGGATGGATGAACACTAGACGAGTCCGAGAGGAACTGGCACTTAGAATACAAAATGGCGGCTTGACTACACGGAACGACATGGAGAAACGTCGCGAGTATTTCTTAATTTGGCCCACTTTTGACCGGAATTTTAACCTTCAAATCGGTAAAAGTTTCAATTTCATTTAATTTTATGTTTTTTTCATGATCCGAGACCATCCGAGTGGATCCTAGTTGATCCGACCCGGACTGGCGGTCCGAGTTGATCCGGTCCGACTTTTGTACCTGCCTGTAAAACTCTTAATGAAGACATATGGTTTCCATGTTCCAGTTGTAATCCACGCAAGAAAAGGGAAGATCTTAACTTTAAATATTTTTTTACTCTTCCGGGTAAGACTTTATAAATTTATATGAATAGTTTATGCCGTTGCCAATTATTCATTTACGGCTGATCCTGTTTCCGATTTTTAATGGAATAGAAAAAGAGTGCCACAAACTAAATGTGTTAGCAGTCATAAAATGGTTCTGCTAATGAATGCTGAGTTTGGCTGGATTGACTTTCATGGCTGTAGAGTTGAGTTACTTAATCACAATAACAACTTTACATAGATCAAATGTATCAAATGCTTTACATAGATCAAATGTATCAAATGCTTTACATAGATCAAATGTATCAAATGCTTTATCTAGATCAAATGTATCAAATGCTTTACATAAATTAAATGTCCGAGTTGATCCGGTCCGAGTTGATCCGGTCCGACTTTTGTACCTGCCTGAGTTTTACTTGCGTTTTCGGTCAAATCCCTGGTTGCAGCACTGGAGGAGTCAGGAATCCTTTCTTAGATGAAACTAGCGATCTTCTCACACTTGACACGAAAGTAATGGCAGAAGAATTAGCAGTATCTGGGATACGTTACATCAAATCCTTAGGAAAAGAGCAGTGTGAAACATTCATTTATGAGTGTCTCGTAGTGAAGAAGAAGCCTCTAACGATAACGAAGAAACAAGCTTAGCTTCTTCTCCACGTCTTTTCAGAAGTCATCTAAGGCAACCCAACAGCTATCGTCAATGAAAAGAGACTGTTCTCTCTTTTCCGCCATTATTTGATATCAGGGAAATTTACTCCTTCAATTGAAGAAGTCGAAGATGAATTGGGCAGCAGTGGTTAACATGGTGAAACCTGAATTCCATGCATTAGAGCGCAAGGTTCCCACGTACCTTAACTGGATATTGTGTGGGATGAGACCTAGAAAACAGTTTGAAAGCCACAACTTTAGGCCAGCGTGGTCCTGGTCTACAACAACGTGCAGCGGCAGACAAAAACTTACAAGACACTGGAGGGAATTCCTACGCGTAGACAAGAACAAGCACAAAAGTAGTGAAGGGCCGCAAAATACGCTTGGCGCATTAGAACTGTAGACTAACAGAGCCTACAGGCCACTAGAAAGAAAACCCAAATTATTGGCATTAGATCTCGAGATTTTCACCTTATCGGCTCATATATCTTTACGGTTAATATTTGTTTCGGCGAACAGTTTAATATTTCCATCTTTTACCCCTTACAGCGGTTAGCCGCATTGAGAACCTCCTACACTAGGACAGTCCTGACGGGATAAACTCATTAGATCGATCATAAAAACGAAGAAACTAGTTGCCTGATCTTACCAAAACACCTTTCGTTCAAACGACCGTGCAGCATTCTGCTATGCAGTCTGGCAACTTCTGATTTGTTTGACTGGTTTGATAGCTCAATATGTTGGTAATGCAACACATCCATGAATCTTGCGAACTATATAGAGCAGTTGGGGTGTGTTTATTATTTTGTTCAGGATGGCTTTTGGTTATATGATTAATGTCGCAAAGTTCTTTGGTGTACGATGTATCGGTGAAGGAAAAAGGCACATGACCCTGTATTTCTGTATTGGTCCTCACTGAAGAGAGTTATTTCCAAAGAATGTATTCGACTTTGTCATGTAGATGTTCCCCCACGAGGGGCAAAGGGGTAATAACAAACCAAATAGGAACCGGCGGCAGATGAAGATTTGGGACAACTAGACGGTGATTGTCAATGAGTTAAGTAACTCAGTTTGTAGCTTCTGGAGTCGCAAGGCCCTGTATTTCTAAGTTGATTTCTGATTTTAAGGGTAAAATACAGTGTGAGCCGCGTAGATTGGTCCTCATTAAGGGAGCTATTTCCAACGAGCGTATTCAACCTTGTCATATAGGGCTTCTCTAACGAGGGGCAAAGGGTTAATAAGAAACTAAATAGGAACACGGCAAATGAAGATTTGGGACAACTAGACAATCGGTCACGCCATTTAAAAGGAAAAGACTAGAGGTAATTCATTCTTTTCTCTTACCTAAGGTGAACAACTGCTATGCATCTAACAGATAGATAGATATAGAAAGACATTTCTTATGAGCTGTCATGTGACATTCTAAATTAAATTTATCAGTAGCATTTTATTGAAGGCTGAGTGCCTGACATTATGGATCTCTTCATATATTTTTCGAGACAGACATCAGTTTTTAACAGTGTATCATCGACCTTATTGCACCTCTGATTTCACTATTTCGAACAAAATAAACAATGGGATTTATGGAAGAGTTAAAGTATACGATAGTCGTCGTCCAGACATATAACACTTCGAACTCGTCGACTAAAACATCTTTAAGAATGTTGACGGTTACTACTGGAGCCAAGGAGAACAAGAGCACAGCTATTACTATGATCATGTCAATAGCCACTCTCCTTTCCCGCCTAACTAGAGCGGAAAAATTCTGTTCGGAAACGGCGCCCGCCACATGGTTGTTATGACGACGAATGGCTATGAAGATTCCAATATGGTTCGCAATTGGTAGGATGACGAGAAAAACACCCAAAACAAGGTTCAGCACAAACCCGGTGATCGAGGGCAGAATCAAAGTCTTCACAATGATGTAGAGAAGCCAGGTTGTTCCAGCAATTGTAACTGTCTTTACAGCTTCTAGAAAAAAAAAAGAAATCTATATTTCTTTCAGGAAAGAATGTAATTTATCAATTTCTTTTCTCTCCTGTCATAAAACAATTTACTTGCTCTTTTTGGACCATATTTGCAGTCTTTCTCTGCTCCTGAGGTCAAAATAGTGATGATGATTGTATGTCTTTCCTTTAAGGTATGCATCCTGTCTGACTCAAAACTCAGTAATCAGCTCAACCAAACATTTTAAAACATATTTTAGTTAAAAATAATAATTTGAAAATTATTACTTTTTCTGGTCATGGATGTACGGTACACCATAGGTTTTGCGAGCGCGTAATGGCGGTCAAAGCTGATCAGGGTGATATTGACGAAGGACCATCCTGCAAAGGCTGATTGAGACACTTTAAAAGCTTCAAGCATTTCAGTCTGATGATCGCAAGATTCATGGATGTGGTGAATCATTAAACGCCATGCTACAAATATCGGTTGAGCTATCAGACCAGTCAAACAATCTGTAGTGGCCAGACTGCACAGCAGAATATTGCACGGTCTTTGCAGGGAAGGTGTTTTGATAACAGCTGCAATGACAACCAGGTTTCCAAGAAAAGCAAAGACGCAGAAAGGTACATTGACGGCGCACAGAACGACACCATGTATAAAGGAGGCACTGTCGTTGCTTGGAATGGGTAACCACAGAGGTAGACCACATCTGGACATGTCTGCGCTTTCAGTCGTTACTAAAAAGTAAATAAGTGAGATAAGCCACATAGTTCCCAGGCCCAGGGTCTCTTTCTCTTCAGAGGGCGGGAAGCAGAGAGACCCTGGGAACGAGGAACAAAGAAAACAAATCCAGTGGATTGATAACAAGGCATGGTTTTTCGTAGGAAACCGATCACTTCCTCTAAAGTTATTTGTTACCCAAAAATGACTATAAATCAAATATCCTTCCCTTTACACTGTTTGTTATCTAGTTTTTGGCTAAGTTAACGAGATCCGCTAATTGCAAATGTGTAATAAGGAATCTAGGCAAAATGTTTGACTTGGTTCCGTTGCTGTGTGCAACCATAACATATTTGCTCTTTTCCTTTCAAATATAGTTTTATACATTTTACGCACATGGCGTCATGCGTTATGGCCGAAATGATGATGAACTAAACGAGAAACATATTATTGGCAAAGGAAAAGCAAAATTACTCCGAGACACTATCAGTATACAATTTTTGATGGCGTTGTATTTAACGAGTACATTTTACTGATATCAACGAATTTAAAATGTTAGTAAATAATAGTCTTCTTGTGGGAGCTAAGCCAACATACAAAAGTTAAAAACAAAATTACCAGCTTTATAATACTTAACTTGTTTGCTTACCTTGTCATGAATCGATGAACATAGATTTTACTTTCTCTGAGAAAGAAATCAACCTTCTGTGAGGTTACATGTTAGCTAGGCTTGTGATACCACGACATGAAATTAAAAGGCTTAGTTCACTCATATCTACGCTTTTCGAGACATTCTTGAAATCAGAAAATACTATAATGTAAGTTTTTACTGCCTTGATAACTAGATATTGTAATTAAAGAAATTAAATACTAACACAAGCGAAGCTAATTTATAACCTGTCACAGTTAACAGGAGAATGGGTCAGGTGTAAATATCCTAATTATGCTACATTTTCAATAAAAAACATACCAAAACCAGGATAGTAGCTGCTTTCGAATTCGATTCAACTGAGGAAGAGTTTTAACGATGCTCTCAAAATTATACAGCTTGTAGGACGGTAGATGATTCGAGAAAATGATACTTTTCTCATGGTCCAGATTTGTCTCAATGATCGATTAAATATCAAATTTAACGTATTCTATTCCGACAAAACACAGCGCTCAGCGCACGGAAACTTCGTGGTCCGTGTAGCGACGCAGCTGGTGCAGTCTATGGAAACCGTCGAAGTCTTGAAAAATCACTTATAATATATTATATTATCTTCGGCAACAGTTTTTAATGTTGCAGCAAAGCGCCGATGCCGAAGTTACGTTTAATTCTCTTAATTGAGCTCTCAAATACACCGTGTACTTGAGGGCCGCAAAAGCCGCGAAAGTCCATCATTAAAAGGAGAATGCATACATTTATTTTATTATTTAGGTAAATCTCTTACGAAAAATTATTGTTTTGATAAGATCGTGGCGTTTAAACTTGCCCAAATTTGCTATAATGTTTTACGAGTAATCGAATTCCTTTTTTACAAATAAACCGTACAGGAAAAGGAAAGTTCTTAATTAACTAAAATATTTTTTTAATCCTCCAGTGAGACTTATTAAATGCGCTATGATTACTGTAGAAAGTTTTAACTTTCACATGCTATGACACTGTTAGCGATTCATCTACGGCTGATCGATTGACTTTCATGATCAAGTTGTAGAGGTCAGCTAGTTTATCACAATAATCAACCTGCACTAGTGTAAGTGAAAGCCTTTCACTTACACTAGTAAGTGAAAGACAAAATCAATGGGCAACCCGGCGCTTATAAAATGCGCTCGTGCACGATGCAAAACTTGTCCTTTCATTCACAACGCCAAGAAACTATCGGGACCGAAGCGATCCATTAAGATCACTCATCACTTCACGTGCACCTCCGCCAACGTCATCTATTGCATAACTTGCACTTATTGCAAAAAGATATACATCAGCGAAACAGGACGACGACTAGGTGACCGATTACGAGAACACCTTCGCGACGTAGAAATGAATGAAAAGGACGCATCAAGACCAGTCGCTAAAAAATTTTAATTTACCTAATCATCCTAAGCAACATATGGCAATCTGCGGTCTTTCTGCGACCACAAAACTCTTGAACGAAAGTTTATCTTTCAAATCGGCGCCCTTAATCCCATAGGTATCAACGAACGTTTTTCATTCTACTAATTTATTCTTGTTGTTCTCGTCGCTATGTTCCCACCAATAGCGTAGCTCCACTTTCCCATACAAACCCACACACAACCCACAATTCCTCCATTCGCTCTGAGAAAGACTCTCAGATGGGTTTATCAACTGGGTTGATAATGTAAATTGGCCACCATAAAGAGATTCGAAAGCTGATGTTTTGAGAGTTAACCCTTCCTCGAAGCGAATTAAATAATTGTGGGCTGTGCTTGATTTATATACAGAAATATGGAGCTACCGTATTGGTTGGTGCATGGTAACATGGAAAACAACAGAATAAATTAGTTGAATGAAAATCATTCGTTGATACCGTAAAGGTTAAGCATACCGATTTGAAAAATAAGTTTTTGTTCTAGAGTTCTGCGGCTTTCCTTGCTACCTTAATGTAGGGAAAGGCCGCAGACTGCCATATAGTGCTTAGAATGATTTGGGAAATTTATGTGTTTCGCGACCGGTTTAGATGCGTTTTTTGCTCTCTTTCTCTTCGTCACGAAGGTGCTCTCGGAATCGTTCGCCTAGTCGTCTCCCTGTTTCCGGCCGATGTATAACTTTTTGCCAAGAGTTCAAGTTATGCAGTAGATGACATTGGCTGAGGTACAGGTGAAATGAACAGTGATCTTGATGGATCGCTTGGGTCCCAATATTTTCTCAACGTTACGAATGAAAGGATATGTTTTGCAACTTATTTTGCTCATTTTGTCAATCCTGGTTTCTTTACTCTATTCCAAAGTATACTTCACAGCATATTCTTGACAGAAGCGCATACTTATAATTATGAGTATTAACTCCCTTCCAGAGTTGCCGAGCTGCGTGTTTTTCGGGGTATTGTTCAACTTTTGCATGTGTCATTGTCTCAGCATCTAATATCACATTTGCTTTGAATGCATGGTTTAATAAGGCTGGCCGGCCCTGTGTATAACTGCAGAAAATTAAAGAGTTCCACTACAAAGCTTTATTTCCAAATATGAACTTCCATGTCCTTTTCTTCGTTTGTTAGCACGTGAACTACGCACTCGCAAAACGAGTTATTGTGGGTAATGGGAAAATGCGGTCGATCGATTTCTCGTTGGGCCTTTAACATAATAAAAATGAGGGACGCTCGCTTCCTACTTTGAAACTGACGTCCATGTTTAGCAAAACTTAATTGTTTTTAAAGTCTAAATTAAAAGATATTAGCTAAAGAAGACTCGGCCACCGAAACTAAGAACATCAAGAATCGTAAAATCGTTTAGCAGCAGAAGTTCTCACTTTATGCAGGCTTTATATTTTATAAAAAGCGGATATTGTTGAAGTACGGTTATGGTGCGGTAAATGCTAATATAGCAAGAGAAACGATAAAAACTCAAAAGCATATTTTTATGTATCGTTCAGAAGATAACGAAAAAAAGAAAGAAATCAAAGGCTCCTAAGAGCTAACTCATTCGTACATATATACCACAAAATGGTGACAAAAATGTGATTACTTGTGGAGGATATTTCAACTTACACCCCACCTTATTATCAGAAAGGAAATATT
>Ga0126337_10002458_pt1 | contig 11827 bp, 8 predicted proteins | sample DipCmetagenome_FD_92527 | JGI IMG/M metagenome (GOLD analysis project Ga0126337, IMG submission 92527) | Coral microbial communities from La Bocana,Puerto Morelos, Mexico - Diploria C A metagenome | ecosystem: Host-associated > Invertebrates > Cnidaria > Coral | place: La Bocana,Puerto Morelos... | reverse complement strand
GTAGGACTTTTACTCATTGAGATAAGATGATTGTATCAACTACGAAGGTTTGTTTTTCTTAAAAGAGACCTGAAGATGTGTGTTATACTGCTGAACAAAGTACCCATTCAAGTTCATAACTGCTTTTAAAGCTTCTTCATATCTCATCATGTTGACAAATGCATACCCCGTACCCTTTTTCGCACATATGGACAATATGGCTCCATGAGGTGCAAACAGTTTGTACAAAAGAAGCTCACTTTCTGTTTCCTCGGCTGAAGAAGGTAGACCATACACGAATAAACAGTGATAGTTATGTTGATTTGGCGGAGGATTTAAGTGTAAAGAACCCAGGATATTTGGATCCCCTGGGTGGTGGAGAGCATTAAAATTCGGAGCACTGCGTGCGACTCCAGCAGCCCCAAGAGGAGAAAACCTATTATTTGCAGCTTCATGGTGTATAGGACCCACTCCTCCAAGATTTAACGCTGGCCTCAAAAGTTCATTCGCAGCTATGGACGTTTGTAAGGAAACAGGATTCAGCTGCTGTGAATGAGGGCCTTTTGGAGGATTTGCAAATTTCACCCCCAGGGTCGAGCCAGGTGACAAGCTAACACCGTTCAAAGCATCGATGGCGGCTTGTGCCTGAGAACGTTTATCAAAACGAATGAATCCCACACCACGACTTTCACCGTTTTCTAACATCAAAATCTTTGAAGAGATGATAGTTCCATATACTCCAAACCAAGTTTTAAGATCGTTCTCGGAGACAGCCTTGGGTAATCCACTAATGTACAAATTGGCGTTTTTAATTTCCTCCGAAGACGGTCGAGCATAACTCACTCGTATCTTCTTGTTGCTAATCTGCTTTCCGTCAAATGTTTCAATAGCTCTGGCAGCTTCGTCTTCGTGACTGTAGTTCACAAAAGCATAGCCCAGGCTAGTACCCGACGTCTTGTCTCGCATAAGTTTACAATTCACAATTGAACCACAAGATCTAAACATGTCTTGAAGAAAGGTTTCGGTGATATCGGGCGGGATGTAGTTGACGATTACATTTCTCTTTTCTTTTACGCCACTATCGCCATTCTCTGGTGTGTCTACCATCTTTTTACGACACGAACTGGCTACAGATAACTCTTCGAGGACTGAAGAGGAAAATCTTTCCTTGTACGATAACTGAGCACATGCTCGTGCCCAGTACTAAATGGCCGTAAAAACTAGGCATGCAATGTGTGTTAACTAAAATATATTTTTTGGAAATATTTATTAGAATAACTGAGAAAATAGTCAAGATGCAGGTCTTTGATCAAGTGATCTCTGTACCTGAGGACCCTAATTCATCTTTTTACTATCCCTGCAAGCCCGAAGAGCATTCTCCCTTGGACTATGGACTATACAAGCAAGTGCAGCCCCTAAGGGTATGGTTTTTCAGTCACTTTAGTCCAGTAATAGGGTATGGTTTTGGCACACTAGTCTTGAATGAAGTATGTTTTTTTTTAGAATAAGCTACTTTTTCATTATTATCAATAAGACCATCAATAAAAGCTTTTTTATATAAATTTTGTTTAAGGGCACTTTGCCGGCTGCAACAGTCATACTGATAGGGCATCAAATTTTTGGTAAGGTCATAAATAATTAATAGGGTAGGAAAAATCGCATATATTGGTCACAAAGAGGGTAAGGGTTTTTGGAAGCAGGCTGCATGCCTCCACGCAATTTCTCTAAGAGTAACCATCCCCTTCCCCCACAACCTGGATGGCATGCATGGCTGTCAACCACAGCAGGACTTATTGTCTAAAAATTTATTTTGGATACATACAAAAACATTTCACACAACTAATATTGAATCCTGGACTTGGTGTCATATTTTGGTGGAGTGTGTTGTTGGGTCCTGTTATCTGTAAAGTATGTGGGTGAGTAATTTTTTACATGAGATGATCAGAAACTGAAGAGATAGACATTGATGCTTCAAAGAGTAAGGTGGGAAGCTAGAGTACAAATAGGCAATCTGTAGGAGGAAAGGATTTGCAGGGATGCAGTCTGGAGGGGGAAAGAGTCACTCAGTGTAAAATGAAGACTGTGGACTGCAGACTAGCTCTGACTGCAGACTGCAGACCCAGGGTACAATGCAGACTGTAGACTTTTTAAATGAATTGTGTTACCATTTCTATCAGTGAGAACTAACTGCATACACTGGCTGACCATAGCATTATTCAGGAAAATCTGAGTGATATTCAGGCTAACCAGATTGTGGACTTTCACCATGATTAGCCTAAATAACCCTGTTTACTGTTAGCACTCAGTGCTGGAAATAAAACAATATGTACTTGAAAAGTTTGCAGTCTGTATTTTACCCCTGGTCTTCAATATGTATTTTACACTGACCAGGAAGAGTACAGGTAGGTTATCTGACAGGGAAAAGAATTCTGGTAGTTCTCCGGAGGTTGAAAGAGTCCATGTTGGTTATATATGAAGTGCTTACATGCAGTGGCTTTTTTTATAAAAAGAAATTGCTCACATTTGCTCAGATGGTGTTGAGGTATTTTAATTTCTTGCTAGCTATGGACCCTGACATGAAATAAGAAAAGCTGAAAAACGAGTATTCGCTTCAGATGCAACAAAATAGTTTTCTAATACCCTCCTTCATCTGTAGTCCAATTTGTTTAGTTATCTTTAAATATTGAGACTATCTCACATAGATCAAAATTGAAATAAATGTTGCATTAGGCAGCCTTGACAAAATTACTGTGAACAGTACAGATGCAGTGCCTAGTACATAACTAAATATGATACCTAGCTAGTAATTTCCCATTTCCGCTAGCTAGTAGGGTAATTCAGAAAACAACTGAACTTTGTGTTTTTCATTGCTTATGCTGCAAAGAACTACAAAAACTACAACTAAACTGTTGGATATTGGTTCCGAGTTACAAACAAAACATAAAATAATTATGCTTTCTTCATGAATTATTTGTAATAAATTATATGACTTTGCTTGAAAAATTGAAAAATTGCTGCCCAGTTTGAATAGCTTTCCTATTAGAACAAACCCTAAATTAGTTTTTGTAAAACTCAAAATTTGACAGTCATTTAATAATCTTCTACAAGGAATACATCTGTGAGGTGTGCACTATTATAGGGAAAATTCTTTTCCAGAATCTCTCTGTTTTTTAAACTGTGAACAGTTTATCAATATTTGTCCAGACTATAATATGAAAGAAGAAACACTATAAAACAACGCACATTTATGTGATGAATATCAACTAGAATGGTTTACAATGTTACTTTTGACAGCATCCTGTAGGGAAAGGACCAAAACAAGAAAGACATCAGTGATTTATTTGAATTACATGAACTAGCTAGGAGTATTATTGCTCCCCCTGGTGTGATAGCAGCATTTTATCAGGTTTAATAGTCCAAACATTTGACAGCAGATTCCATGAGAATCAAGTGAAGGGGTGCATGGAATAAAGCCCCAAAAATGTTGACGCAGATAGGATTAAAATACTTACCAGCAATTTTCATAGTTTACTCTGGTTTTAGTCATCTCAAAGTTTACCAAAAGTTACTTAGGGCTTTTTTCCACTCACCCCTTGAAGCATTGGCAGCCAAGTATTGACCGTAATCATGGTTCACTGATTTGGAGTCCAAAGCATAAGCATTAGATCATAAAGGCGAAATGATGTCACCATTATTTAACTTACGCACCCAGGATTTGTGGGGAGGGTTGCTTCACACCCCCAAAAGTGAAAAGACTGTAAGTTAGCTGTGTGTTTGAGTGATTAAGGATAATAAAAAGTGTGATTTATTTACACTGACTTCAATTTACACTAGCTTCAATATTCAATAATATATCAAATAAACGAGACTTTGTTTGATCACATTTCCAAATACGACGTGTAGCAGAGTATTTTTGACAAACACAAGGTGTTTGGAAATGTGATCAAACACTGTCTTGAGTGTTTGATATATATGTTGTAGTTAAAAATTAAATTCAGGTAAAAAAAAAATTTTAACCTAGTTTGATTCTCAATTTCCTTTGTCTTCTATCCCTAATTATTCATAATCAATGAATAAGTAGGGTTAAGAAACAAAGGAATTTAATTTTTACCAGAATTTAATTTTATCTTCAACATATATCTTCTCAATCAAAACTAAATCTAAGCATATCCAAACACTATCACAGTATGATTTTATTTATTTAAAGTTGATGAATCATTAATGATTTTGAAAAGAACAAATCTAAGTTCCACTTCTTGACCTCAATAAATGGCAGATTACTGATGATTCTTTGCATACCTGTCGTTCTTTAATGATATCAGCCCATTCTCTGGAAGCAATACGTGGAATTGCAGCTTGTAAAAGAGTCTTGACATTTGCTACATTGGATTTAAAAATCGCCATCACTGATTCCACACTCACCTACACCATGATAATACAAAAGACACAATTTATAACTTACAGTTAATGATTTTTTTTAATTTCATCATATCTGCTCGACAGAAGGAAAGATAGTGATGACTTGATTATTCTCTTAGTTCCCTTGCAATTGGTTTCTCAACACAAGATCACCACCTTGTTAACAATCTGCCAAGTGGCAATCAGCAACAAAAAATATTTTCAATAAAGTAATATATGTTATTTGCCGGCTGGGAGGTCCGTATAGTGAAAAACTGTGACTGAGGTTTTTAAAATGCTCCAAGGGCAGCATAATTTGTTTAAGTCCAAGGTCACAGTTTTTCACTATACGGACCAACCCTAAGCCAGTAAATAACTTACTTATTTTTTTCCAAGCTCTCAAACAAAAAGTAAGCTCACGGAAAAAACCCATGCAAGCATTACTGTGACCATGGTCAGAAATAGGAAAATCCGGACTGCGCTAAGAACCAATCAGATTGCAGGATTCATTACTGTGCCAGCTTGGAAAAAAATAAATTTGCTTATTTCCAGCTAAAAAAAATTACGTTCAATGTCCAACCTGCAGCAATCTGTAAGTATAATGTTATAATATAACTTCAAAACCTGAAAGAGTTTTTAAAATTAAATGGAGATACAAAAAGTACCGGCTCATGGTCATCTCTCCAGCAGTCATAGTCTGTAACCATAGCAATAGCGGCATAACAGAGTCCAGCTTCATTAGCCAGAACTACTTCTGGAACAGCGGTCATGTTGATGATGTCCCCTCCCCACGATTGAAACATTTTGCTTTCAGCTTTTGAAGAGAAGCGAGGTCCTTCAACAGCAACATTAGTTCCTGAACTGTGATGAGACAAATTCAGTTCTTTGGCAACCTCGATAAGAATCTGAAAAATTTAAATTGATACACATTTTATTTAATTTCTTTAATCCTAAACCAACTGTGTTGACAGCGAGAACAAAAATAATTTGATTGTAATTTATTAATAAAAGAAATTAATTTAAAAAATTCAGAAACCTTTCTAGTATGAGGACAGTAGGGGTCATGCATAGGCATATGACAAATTCCTGCCGGACTTCCTTCTTTACCATCGTAAAATGTAGATACTCTTTTAGTTGTGCGATCAATAAACTGATCAGGGAAAACAAGATCACCAGGTTTAAACTTTTCTTTTAGAGATCCACAGGCAGTAGTAACAACAAGGTGAGTGCAACCTTCTTCTTTTAGGGCATAAATGTTTGCTCGGTAGTTGATGTCTGTTGGCATAATAGTGTGTTTTCTTCCATGTCTGCGAAAACATAAAAAATGCATGATATAAATCACAATGGTAGGAATTATACACAGTGTAGGTTAATTAGTCATATTAACTTACCATATGATTAAAGTATCAGAAGATTTAAAACACAATAGCATTGCACTGGTCTCATATAAACTGAACTGTGCATATGATTTTTTTACTTGTTTACACAGATAATTTTCATACATAATATACATAATCTGCAAGCAATTGTGTTGTGTTTGTTTATTTTGGGGGGAAGGGAAGGAGGGCACTTAACTCTCTATCTCTCCACTCAAGAGTATAAATTGGTATCTGGAAATCAAATGTTGGGCATGGAAAAAAGGGAGGAGGTATCGGATGCAGGGAGGGGTTATCTCTACTAAAACTATCCAGGAAGCTGAAGAGTAAAAATAATCCTAGTTGTTAAAACTACATGCATTTGTTAAGAAACAAAATGAGATGTTATCTTCAAATTAACAATTTAACAACAATACTTGTCTAATTGGCTTACCTTGGCATTAACACACATTCTACCCCAGCTATTTTACCAAAAAACAAGCAATCTGATGGCTAAAATAAAAAAAAAATATTATTCAACATTAAATAGGGCACCTGATGCAATGCAAGACCATTGATCCTTATTATCCTAAATTCTCTAAAATCAATTTTCCATTTCTTAACTACTATCCTAAATTTTAATAAAGTAATATTATTGTACTGACTTTAAATTATCTGGAGATGAAAAAAATTGATACCCAAAGGTTGTACAGTTATGGTTAAAACAAAATACCTCTCCATAAGGTGTTGAAACATATTTTTCTTTCCTTTCTTTAAAAATGTCAGGATCATTCATTCCACTGCCACCAATAATTCCAATCTGTCCAATATCAAAATAAATTATAAATAAATTATAAATAAATCAATAACAACTTCTTGTTTCGTATAATTGTTGTTCTAGAAAATGTCTATACCCCTGCCCTGGAGGGTTGTTTGGTTTGAAGCCCTCTCCCCTCTCTCACTTGAAAAGTCCAAGTTTTGGTTCATACTTTCCTTAATTATAAATTTGGCTGACCTCCTCTTGTTTGGAATTTCCAACAGCCCCCTTTAAGGTAAGTATGGGTACATATTTATTTAATATTACAAAAATGTTATGGATTAAGTTGGCCTCCTAGTCCACACCACATTGCTGAGAATTTGAGCAAATGAGCGATGGGGGTAGGGATAAGAAGCCAAAAAGAGTTAAAATGCAGTTTGCAAACTGCAGACTGGGGGTAAACCTAAAGTAAGAGTAGAGTGCAGACTGCAGATCGGGGGTAAAATTCAGACTCCAGACCACAGGCTTTTTGAGTACTTCATCATGACATTTCCATCATCAAGTGGCGAGAAGCTATAAATATGGTAAACAGGGTTATTCAAGCTAATTGAAGTGAAAGCTAGCACTCCTGTTAGCCTGAGAGCTCCTGTCTCCATTTAGTCTGGATGGTGCTCCAGTTAGCTTGAATATTACTCAGATTAGAATGATTAAAAATCCAGTTATGTTAACCTGTCTATGGATAGCTCTTGATGATGGAAATGGTAAACAAATATGATTCAGTTAGACCCTAAGTCTGCAGTCTGAATATTACATTAATTACATCTGTATTTTCCTGGAATCTGCAATTTACCTGACCCTATTTTTGACCCAATTTAGTCTCTGTAAACATAATTTTTGAAGGGCTTTTGTTGATTTTCTAATCAATAATGATGGAAAGTAGCTTCTTCTAAAAAAAACATACCAAATTCAAGACTAGATTGCAAATTCCATAGCTAATTTAAGACCAAAATGGTCAAAATCAATACTCTATTTATGACCAAAACTGCTGAAAAACCATACCCATTGAGGCCCGCACAATTGTACCTAAATGTCGGTAACCGGTACACAAGTTGTTAGAACTCGGTATAATTATGAGTAAGAGATTGGTCCCGGGGCCAATCTCGTTTCGAAATTGGAAAATATTGATATTTACACGAACAAATAATGCGTGTTAAGACTTTTTCTTTTAAATGTACCTTAACCTTTGCCATTATCTTGATCACTTGCTCTTTCTGTACACGTAACCACGAATCGCCTTGACCATCAACTACAAGGCGTTCCACACGAAGTGCGCTTAGGGGCCTGGATCCATTATAACATTCAAGATGGTAGGAGGACAGCTCTGTTTACTTCTTGTGATTTTCACAATATTTAAGGCTTGTAGCTCTGCGAGAGCTGGTTCAAATAAGAGAAAGAATGTCTTGGTTATTATCGGAGACGATGCGGGTTTTGAAACACAGGTGTACAACAACATGGTTTGCAAAACTCCCAACATAAACGCCTTAGCAAAACGTAGTGTAATATTCAGGAACGCCTTTACGTCGGTGAGCAGTTGTTCTCCAAGCCGCTCAGCCATACTGACAGGTGAAACTTTCAATTGATGTAAAATAATCAAAGATCGATTATTTATTGAGTTCATTTCTTTCTATTCATTGTTAAAAGTAATAAGCTTTAATTTATTTTAATTATCCTAGTCTAAATATAATTAATTAGTTAAATTTAGTTAGGTTAATAAAATTTATTAAAATAATTAATAATATGAATAAGTTCACTTAATTATTTACGTTATGAAAAATATTTGAAAATACTCTAAAAATTATACTAGCCTTCGGGCAAATAATAAATTTTCAATTATCACAAATAGACTGTTCTTTCGTTATTACTCATTTATTGCATGACTGGGAAAATTACAAATGCAATTGTATTAATTTGCACTACAATGCAAAAAATATATATATATAATAAATTGGCCTACACTCGGCTAATCACCAAAAAAGTAATTTGCTCAATCATTAAAATTTTTATTAAAAGACAAAACACTGACATGATAAGAAATTTTTAAAGAGTTTTTCAAATTGGTACATTGAGGCTTTTCTTGACAGAACAAAACTAAAAATAAAATTGTTCAAGGCTGTCAAAAGCGGCCGTAACCTGTAGCAGCTGTTATGACTGAGCATGCTTGATGAGTTCTTGATGCTTCAGGTGAACTTGACTGCAGCTGATAACAATTCATCAACAAAGTTAGTAACAAATTTGTCGTCGGTGTGAAGATCAGCGCTGCAGGTGAATCAAAACTTTATGACAGTGTTTTTGTTGAATTGCAGTAAAGGTATGATGGATACTGAACATTGTAGAGAAACCAGTGGTCTGACATTTTTTGGGGCTGCGCTCTAGAAGCACCTGGCACGTGCCACAGGCAACTCACTTGCCTTAAGTCCAACGGATGGACTCATTTTTTTTATATTAGCTTCAGTGCTGGGTCATGTTGCAGCTCTCGTAATGTCGCACATGAATGGCTTGCAACCCTTTGAGAGGACTATAGAATGAACAACAGAAAAAATAACCCCTAGCTCCAAGACAATAACAGCTGCTGCCATGACGACAAATTATTAGAATTACAAGCTTACGAGAGCTGCTACACTACCATCAGTGCTGAGCACCCAGGATTTCTTGGTTAACAACCTTTGAGCTCCTTGTAGTTTTTCTCAGACCACAGCCTCAATTATTGCATCAGAGTTTGGATACTTACTTAATAAACAACTACTGTATTGGCTGCTAGAAACATTCTTCAGTGTTTTTCCCCTAATATTTATTACCAGATGCTTTTCAGGAAAATGAACAAGCAACCGAAATCAAGTCTCTAAGAGCTGTATCAACTCTTATTTGATAACAATAGCTGCACCAGTTTTGTAAACTGGTTTGTACTGGTTTAGTAAATTTCTAAATAACATGGAAAGCAAGTTTAATAACTAATATACTACTTACTTGTAATGGACGATTCCGTAAAATATCCATACCTATACCACGGGCGGGAGGGGGGGGGGTTGTTGTTGGAATTGTGTAGGCAAGGGGGTTCAATGTTATATGTTACATACTTTCTGACTATGCATTTCATAGTCTCCTTGACACCAAAGTATTTTTATATTTCTCATTGTTAAGGCCTTCCTCAGCATCAGAATGGCATGTATGGGCTTCACCATGCTGTTCATCACTTTAATTCATTTGATGCAGTCAGAAGCCTTCCTTTGCTCTTACAGAAGTCAAATATACGAACTGGAATCATTGGAAAAAAGCATGTTGGGCCTGAAACGGTAAATATTTATCAAATGGACTGGGCTGGCATTAATTGCCATATCCTATAACAGTTGTTTATGGATAAGTATGTTTGATTCGACATGTTGTTAAGTCAAGTGTCACGCAATTTTGGTATAATTTAACAACCAAGCAACAGTTATTTCAAGTGTGAATATCGAGTCAATAGGCAATTCAAAATTTCATGGCTGCCCCATTGAAATTTGGAATCTTGATAACTGTTCAAGTTGCATGTTACCTTGAACTGCGATACTCTTTTTTAGGTGTATCTTGATAGCTATCTTCATCATTTCTCAAGTGACGTAAATCACTTGAACCTGATGGTGATGGTTTGATTGTTTCAAATTACAAAAAACATCTTGCCTGTAATATGATTGATTCAAAGACTTATAATAAGCATTATACATTACTTTTCTGCTGTTGTGAGATGTAATGTTAGGTCCCTATTTAGTTAATGTGCTTCTTTGTGGGTATATTGCAGTTTAAATTTACTTTCGTTGTGAAAAAATAACATTCAAATAATTTGAAAACAAGAAAAATTTGGAAAGAAGATACAGTGTACATGTACTTCTGACAAAGGTGCTTGTAAGGTTAAACAACAATGTACATGTCTTGCTTATTCTTCCTATAAGCAAATAATGTAATTCCATTTCTGTAAAATATTTATTTGTCTAAATTACTGTAAATCTCATGGTTCTTTCTTTTTTATAGGTTTATCCATTTGAATTTTCTTACACAGAACAACATCATTCCATTCTTCAAGTGGGACGTAACATAACTTACATGAGAGAATTGGCTCATAAGTTTTTTCAAGGATCACAAAATGACTCGCGACCATTCTTTTTGTATATTGGTTTCCATGATCCTCATCGGTGTGGACACACACATCCTGAATATGGTAAGCCAAAATCTAAGAGGCTTAATGTACTCTCAAAAAAATTCTTATTAAGTAATTGGCTTCACAATAAAACTAAGATGACCTTCATCTTGTCGGTAACTTATTTAGTGCTTGTTAAGTAAAGAAAATTTATACTGATTTGTGTGCACATTATGTTCAAACCTAATCTTGTGATTTAGCTTTCTGCATTAAATTTACAAGGTTCCTTTTTTATTCTTGTTTTTTAATTGTACAGGAAATTTTTGTGAGAAATTCGGAAATGGTGACCCAGGTATGGGCCTGATACCTGACTGGAAACCAGAACACTACTCTCCTGATGAGGTGGTTGTTCCATATTTTGTACAGGACACTCCTGTTGCACGGCAGGACATCGCTGCTCAGTACACAACGATCAGTCGCCTTGATCAAGGTATAGGACTGATCCTGAAGGAGCTTCGCCAGGCAGGTTTTGAAGAAAACACATTGGTTATCTATAGCTCTGATAATGGAATTCCCTTCCCCACTGGTCGAACAAACCTCCTTGATCCTGGCATGGCAGAACCCTACCTTGTTTCATCCCCTTATGCCCATGAACGTTGGGGCCAGTTTAGTGATGCTGTGGTGAGCCTATTGGATATAGTGCCTACTGTACTGGATTGGTTTGGAATCGGTTACCCCATTTACAAGCTGTTTGGACCCAACAATGTGCAACTGACAGGAAAGTCAGTATTATCAGTGTTACATCAGGAACCACAATCAGGCTGGGATACTGCTTTTGCCAGTCACAACTTGCATGAAGTGACGATGTATTATCCAATGAGGGTTATTCGTAATACCTCTTTTAAACTGATATACAACCTCAACTACAAAATGCCGTTCCCAATAGATCAAGACTTCTTTGTTTCACCCACTTATCAGGACCTATTGAACCGAACGGAAGAAGGAAGACCCACTGGGTGGTTTCGCACCCTGGATCAGTATTATTATCGAGCTGAGTGGGAACTTTATGACTTAAAGACTGATCCCGAGGAGCTGACAAACTTGTTTGGTAAACCTGCCTATAAGGATGTGTTTAATGAGTTGCATGGTAGGCTAAGAGCTTGGCAAAAT
>Ga0126337_10002457_pt1 | contig 11827 bp, 7 predicted proteins | sample DipCmetagenome_FD_92527 | JGI IMG/M metagenome (GOLD analysis project Ga0126337, IMG submission 92527) | Coral microbial communities from La Bocana,Puerto Morelos, Mexico - Diploria C A metagenome | ecosystem: Host-associated > Invertebrates > Cnidaria > Coral | place: La Bocana,Puerto Morelos... | reverse complement strand
CTCCAAAATCCTGTTGCAAAATATTGAGAAGAATGCAATGTTCAATGGTATCAAAAGCAGCACTTAGGTCTAGAAGTACGAGAAGTGTCACTTGCTTATTATCCATACTCATTAAGATGTCATATGTTGTAGTTAAAAATTAAATTCGGGTAAAAATTAAATTCCTTTGTCTCTTAACCCTATTTATTCATTGAATGATGAATAATCAGGGTGTGAAGACAAAGGAAATTGAGAATCCAATTAGGTTAAAATTATTTTTACCTGAATTTAATTTTTAAATACAACAAATATATCAATTTTATCAAGTATTTGCATTTCGTACTTCCTTGTAGGATTTTATTATAAGTTAACAAATTTACTATCTAAGATGGCAGACCAATTGGAGGAGGAGATTGTGTGACATTCTATGCCATCATGATTGATAAGTTTGATTAGTTTTGGCGTTTGGCTTTAGGGGGGGATACTTTTGGAAAACGACCTGTCCAGGCCAGAAAAAACAAAAAAAAAAACAAAACAAAACAAAACAAAAGGAAATAAACAAGCCTGGATAGATAAAATCTCCGCAAAGGTTATGTTTTTTGTGGTGCGAAAATTTTATTGTGACACATATTTCCATTCAGTGCTTAACTTTTGAGAACAAGTTAATTGAACTGGTTTTCCTTTTTGAGCTGTTTTGCCTGCTGGTATATTCATGGCTTTTTGGGATTTTATTCTTCTTGATCCATATGCCAGCGGATGTATAATCTTGATCCCTGAAGAAAGATTGGATAAATCGTTTAAAACTGTATGCACCTAAATACCAGTTAGCTTTGTTGCAAACACACCTTCTTTACCTTTTCAGGTGCATTCCTGTAAAAGTGGATTTAACCTTTTTGTATCATAACATTAACGCGTAAGTTTTTGTAATACATGTATGTTCTTTAACAGCTGTGGGGTCCGTATTGGGAAAAATGTGCCCTTGAGTACGTCCCGAAGCCCGAAGCTTTAAGTTTTGTATGTAGAATAACATTTCTTAAAACAACTGCTTAGCTCTGCGTTAGTTTATAATTCCATTTCATGGCTAATAAATATAGCATTAAACCGATTAGCTTACGTCTTACAGAATCCGCAACTCTTTTTACACATCTTCATTAAATAATCATCGCTGAAGCCAATGTTGGGTCCATCACAATATCCGTTGACGCCGTAGCCAGAGCAGGCTGGATCGTAATCTACACATGCAGCTGTGAACAATTTAAAGGACAATGAACATTAGGCCCTTTTACGGATGACACTACTCGATAAGCAGCTAACTAATGACGACCGTAGCACAGGCTTTATATTTTTTTTCAACTAACATATATTTTCTAAGACTACTGAGAAGTATTTTTGCCGATTCGAAATATGTTATTGCAAAGCAAATTTTAGTCATGCATGCTTGATGTTAGATGCTTGTATTGTATTACCAACCCAAAATACCAGTCCTGACTTGAGCAAATGACAAAAAAGTTGCTAATACTTTGAATTAATCAAATCACTACCTGTGTGATGCCATATACACGAGTAAGAACCTTTATTCTGTTAGAAAGTGCAAATTAACTAATAAACGTATTACTTTAAGTTCTTGCATGTTCAAGAAACTTTCCTCAGTAATGATAAGAAATACCAGGTGACGTACTGCTGTATGCGAGGAAGTTGTCGTGTACAGTGAAAGGATCTGGTGTCACAGGATTACGCTGGAATGGAATCACATAGTTCCAGATATTCGACGGGCGACCCAAAGTTTGAGGATGAACTGGAATAAGGGAAGGGACTAGAGGAAGAATCGCTCCCATGGGGGGACCATTCCACATCATATTTGGCTGAACCACACCTGAAAAATTCAAAGATTAATTGAGCCGGTGTAATAAATCACACCTTTTGAAGTCCTTTTCAATTACGATCAACATGTATTGACAACAGTGATATTTTTATATCGCAAGCTTTGGTTTCAAATCTAGCAGTTTTGTCAGTTAGTTTAGTTACTGAGGTAAAAAAAAAAACACCGGTTACGTTTATAGAATGTGGACAGTCTGTTTTCCAACCCATCGTGGAGAAAGACAATTCCTCGACGTCGTTAGCTGTAAATTTCAACATTTAATTAGTTATTCACGTCATATCACTTTTTCACGTCATTAAGCTGTGTCAATTTAACAAATTTAGGTCAGTTTATGCGTCTGTCCTCTTATTGATGATATAATTATCACTTTGACAATGTTATGACGAAATTTATCCCCAATAAGTGGAGAGACTCATAAAGAAAACTGATGTCAATTATTTTTTACAATAACAAGACCCGAAACCGGTCAAATGCCGGGAATTAATTAATTTTATGAAAGGCAAGTCTGACGCGTACAAGTACCTCATTTGCATTAAGCAGGGCGTGCAAGTTCGAGTTATCAAATTTTATCCGTCTGTACTCTTATTGATCATAAAAACGAGTTAATCAGCGCGTGAGAAAGCGGACAGTTATTATAAAAGAAGTGCTCTCTCGTCAGTCAGGTACGAATTCAAACAATAGCCATTAAATACTTCATAGAAACATACCAATTGAAGCCTCGGTGGCATTTTCACCTGCGGATATAAAATATAGTGCAGAATTTTTCACCATCATTCCCATTTAAGTTTTACATCATCAAAAGCGTCATAATCGTTTTGATACACCGTGCAACACATAGTTGAATTCAAGGCTGATCGTAAATGTAAAATGCAATTATAATTTCATCAAGTAACAGAGACGCCTAACACGATCGCATGGTCCTTATTTAAATCACCAACCAAAAGCATTAAACCCAAAAAAATCGATTTGCTGTGAAAATGAACAGTGAAGTGAAATTGAAATTAAAACCAAAGAATCGATTCCGCCTCAATTCATCTTCATCAATTATCTTCTTATTTCTTACCTGAGGGTTCTCTTGTAATATTTTGAACAGGAACGCCTATAAATAAGAAAGAAGTACGTAATTATCCGCTAAGTAACATAACCGTCATGCTTTCTAATCTCTTTGCTTCGTTCTAATCTAATTACAGGAACAGTGAGTCACTAAGAAGGCTGCTGTTGCCACATATCAAGCTAACTACATGCTATTAGTGGGCATTTAAAATGCTGTTGTTTTAACCTTAGTCACCTCGTGATTAGTATTGTCAAGAATCCTATTTGAACGTAAAGCACTATGGCTGTTTATAAAAATGTGATTCCGATAACTGAAACCGACCTAGCCTTTAAACACAAGAAAAAAAAAATGAAATGAAAAACCATGAACAAAAACCATGAATGAGGCTTCATAAGCAAGTGACAAGCATGCTTGTGGTTTTTCAAAAGATCATTGTTGCCATTTTTTTCTTTTTCTTATTTAAACGACGCATTTTTCCGCACTGACCTTCTTTCAGTTTATCTGCCAGCTCACGTCCAGGAACAGTCGGAGGCTTTAGTATTTGAATAAATACAGAGTTACTGCACAATGGAGGACTGCCAATGTTACATAGGTCTACTTTGTTGGATCCAGGGCAAGCGCCAGCAGCAACTACCCTCACTCCAGACTCCTTTAAAACTTTAGCTGGCTCTATGACGTCATCATGTGATTTACTACACATAATGTGCAGGAGAACACGTGAAACACCAGATTCAACAGTTCTTCCGGCTGTGTCGAAAACGTTCTTTTTCACTGCAGAAAGGGCTTTTCCAGCCAAAGAAACGCCAGCTGGTTTTAAAACTGACGTTAAAGCGTCTTTTATTTTGCTGGTGTTGTAATTGTCTCTAAGATTGAATTCAATTTGAGTGTTGGTACCGTAAACGACTAAACCAACGTGCGTTTCCTGAAAAGAGACTGGAAATCGGTTGCAGACGTCTTTTACAATGTCTAGCATTATCCTGAATAGAGTTTCGTTAACAGCATTGCCGCCCTCAACCAGGAAAACTAAATCGACTGCTCCCATCCTTGTCCCATTTGGACGTCGACTTGAACCTGCTTTTGACAAACAGGGTTTTGTATTATTGGCTGATTGAGGAGGCGGTTGTGAGCCCGCTGAGGGCATAGTCACTGAAAAGAAGGAGTATGTCAACATTAATAGCAGGGAAGTAGATTCGGTCTGGCGGAAAATCGATGGGTGTGCGCTATTGGAGGCAAGGAACATTGTGACTGATGGCATAAGAAAGTTATTTTTTTAATTTTTTTTCCCCTTCCTGAGCGGGTACTCCGGGCATTCCCTCGTAAAAAATACATCCTTTCTACATTTCAGTTCTTCTTAGCTTAGGAAGAGATCCCTCATGAAAACAAGCTAGGGTTGAGTGGCCTCTCCTTCACATATTGAACGAGACTTACCATTAGTACTGCATTCCTTTATAAGCGGAGGACAAACCAGCTTTCTGCCGATTTGTAAAACTTTATTGATACAAAAAAAAGAAGAAATATATTAGGGTATAAACATTAATATGATAAACGTGGTTGTTTATACTCAGAGGGTGTCCTTTTTTCAGTATTCTGCGAGAAGCCATTACACAATATCGAACTATTCTTCATGATCCTTTTCACTTAGATTTTTTAAAAGAAAAAACAAATTAGGCATTTGTAAAAGGCCATTTTAGAACTTCGTTAATAAAATATTTGTGGGAAATATAAAGCACGTTCTCTGATTAATATAGCTCAAGATTACGCGAACTTTTGATTGCCAGTCAGCAATTTTTATCAAAAATATCTTTGTCCAAGATTGCAGACTGTAATCGAACGCTCGTAATTTTCAACTGTTTCAAAGAGATAAGAACTGTAAAATTCGATTTTTAAATAGAATGAATGTGTTCAAGAAACCTCTATTCATCTTGTTCAATAATGCCTGTTTTGTCGAGTCAACAGCTGCAAAGTCCGGAAATGATAGGAAATATTCTGCAACAGGGTCGCTTGGCAAGTTTATGACTGTAGATGCATTAATTGTTTTCTTCAGACCAACTGAATACACTAGGACTCCTGCTCTGTGCAAATCATTGGCGGGCTTTGAAACGTCATCGCTAGGTTTTCCCGCCAAGAGGACAATTACTAATTGAGGGACACCCTTCATGCCTTTGGTCTTAAACATTTTGCCTGTAGCTTCCAGTCCACGTCCGAAAGTACAAAGTCCTGCAGATGACGGGGACTCCAAGGAAACTACAGTGGAGTTTGATGTCGTTACTTTCAAATCTTGAATTATTTTGAAGCCATCAGAGACTGAAATAATTGCGGTGCGCAAGTTTTGACGATCCACTGACAACGGGCGAATGAAATTTCTCGCAAGGTCCAGCTGCTGATGGAAACTGTCTCCTGAATTGTTTCCACAATTGCTCACGATGAAAGCGATATCCAGTCTTGCTTCTGCGAAAAAAACGATTAAAGGAGCATAAATCCCTTATTGATTTAACATCAGGAGATAAATTACATAATTCATATGTGTATAATATTATTACAACATAGTCCCTAACCAGTTGTAATTAAATTGAATGCACAGGTTTGCCCTAGCTTTCTTGTTTGTTTGTTTGCTTCTTTGTTTTTTCTGTTGCTGTTGTTGTTCAGTGTTGATAACGTTTTTTTGTTATTAACTACCACAGTATATGGCTGATAAAACGAATGTCTGTTATGTGTTGGTTTTCATCTTTAAAACTTACCACCTGGTTGAGTACGGCGTACAGAACGAGATTTTACAATGGAGACAACTAAGGAAACAAAGAAAATAATAGATAAATTAGCAATATATTTATTGTTTTTAAGTAATCCTATTCTTGACTTGCACGTGACGTCATCATTTTCTTAAATCCAAAATTAAAGAGCCACTAATGTTTTTATCCTCATTAGACATGAAAGAGGGTATATTTATATCTGTGTACCCCTTTTCAGCTGAGTAGCCTTCTTCCTCTAGAAACCAGCGTAGCTATGACGGTGCGTGAGATAAAGCTGCGAAACGGTTTGTCAAAAAAAAACCATATTCTTATCTCGTGATATTTAACCATTTTAGAAGTTAAAGTATTAGGAAAAGTATGTATTTAAATGCCTGTTTCTTTATTACAGACCATCAGTCGTTTAGATAGCCAAAGTAGGGTAAAGATGATTACACTATTTTGTGGCCGCCATGTTAATGTACCACCGTGAAGGTACACCAATATGGCTGCTCCATAATGGGCTCTATAAATTTGTGCAAAATATTTCGACGAATATCTGTGTTTTAAAAATGTGAAAAAATATGCAAATGAGATGGATAGTGACGCCATACACTCAATTCAATATTATATGAGGTAGTCAATAGAGCTATTTTGGAAATTTGCATGACAGATCATGCATTGACATTTGGTAGCTAGCGATGCTTTTACAGGAAACACGCTTACGGCTATATAAAAAGTATTTTCCTATTGCAACTTACTCTTTCCAGTCCCCATCCACTTGATCTCAATATGTTAGTGATTTTCAGATCAAAAACCAGGGTAACAAAACTGCTGAGCCCGTATTGTGGAGCTCATCTAGTAGAATTTTTCTGCAAAGAATCATTTCTGAGACAAACTGCCTGAGATATCTGTCTTCATCATATTTGATCGAAATTTGATTCACTGAATGACGTCATCATTTTGCTAATTTGCATATTTGAAAAACTTGAATATCTCTGGGAGATTTTTGAAAACAGTAAACAGCCTTTTTTTCCTCATAGAGACTTCTGTCTCCCGTTTCAAAATGGAAAGTTGTCATTTTCGTCATCACTTTAAATAGATATCGAACACTGCCTCTTGATACTCTTAGCGAGGGCTAACCTTTCTAAAAAAAATGTATAAGAGTTTTTGACTAAGTTTATTTAAAACCATAACTTGCCTTTCTTTATTTTGTCAGCCATTTTCTGCCCGATCATACTAGCTTCCGGAAAGGTTTCACTGATCAGCACATATTCTGAATGAGGTTTACCTGAGGCCAGATTCAAACTCTGGGGGCTGTAATTGGACGTGAGACCCAAGGCAAACATCAAGACACATGCCATTTTGAGTTCATTCACAGCTCTTTCGATTTCATCCTCAGGCTTTCCAGTCATGACAGTTATCAGTACTTTAGGAACACGTTGTCGCGCATGTTGATCAAAAATGTTTGTTTTTATGTCCCGAAGGGCACTACCCGTCATGCTTGCACCTGGGAGGTGTAAGACAGCATTGATGTCGTCATCCATGCCTTGCAGATCACGATGCTTGTTCAAATTAAAGATGATACGTGTTTCTTCAGCAAAGACAGCCATGGCTACGCGAGTTCCACTTGGTGAAACATCAAAGCTGTAACAAATGGATTTCACAATTTCTTTCATTTGCTCAAAGTCTCCAGGTTTGGTATTATAGCTTCCCTCGATAAGGATGACCAGATCAACAGGGTCTGTTTGGAAAGCATTGATTATATTCATTATTAAGCCTTATAAGCGTGATTTTCTTGTCCTGTGTGAAAGTAAATAACACTGCAAAAATTAACTTTGCAAAATAATTTCCTTCCTACCTATCGCAACACCGAAGGCGTTGTTATGACATAAATGATACACAAACATTTGCCAACAAAGAAAAGCCCAAATAACGTAATAATCAAATTACAATACTTTTGAAAAGTAATGTCATTAACACTTTTATTAGCTATAAAATCCATACTTCCTTTCCCTCGAGAGGAAACCGGGGGTCTAGTTTGTTGTTTTCGATCTGTGATAAGAAACAGAAAAAAGTTCACATATACAAGATACTGGTATTCTGTTATGATTAATAAAAAGTAGGAGGAACATTTTGTACGTCACTTCAGCATAAAAAGAAAACATATAAACAAAAGGGTGACTTAAAAACTTCCTTACACAAGTAAATAAACAATTGGCACTGCACATCGCAATATTTTTGGCATCGTGCCTAAACCATTTTAGTACGACGCTACCCATTTACCCGACAAAAAACTACAGACTTCATGGCGCACATGGCTTGTCAGAGCTATTCCTTGAGAAATCGGTGGAATAGTTCTGGGATAAAAAGCAGAAATCTTTGCTGTTGATATAGTCATTTCAATAGTTTCTAAACCACCTCTCCCTGTCTAAAGCTAGTTTTTAGAGTAGGTCCCGCGTACCCTTAAGGAACTCTCATTGTATTGGCCTCAAGGTTTACTTTGTAACAAATTACCAGATTCCACTTTAGCAATTTCCAACATTTCAATGAGTTTCTTGGCCCCCATTGGCAAGCTCTCGTTCTCTATCACCATGTGATTATTAGTGGGACGTGTCGCGATTTCGGTTAATTCCTGAACGTCTACTCTGCTTCCAGGTGCAAAGCAAAATATCTCTACGCTACTATCTCTAAGTCGTCTGGCAGGTTCAGAGATCTCGTCGTTAGACTTGCCCTTGACCAATAGGATAAGGACTTTTCTAGTTCCTTTTCTTGCACCCTTGTCAAAGAAGGTCTCCTTAGCAACCAGAAGGCCTTGTCCAATGTTCGCGACTTGCTGAATTCCGCGGTATTCAACACTGTTTACTGCCGAGTCGAGGCTTGGCTTATCAAAGTACTTATCGAAGCTGAATATTATTTCAGGATTGCTTGAAATCACAGCAAGCCCGACTCTGACATTTTCTGGGGAAATGGGAAAAGCGCTGTAGATATACTTCACAATCTCCATATATTGCGTGAATTCTGTTTCTAATACGTTTTTTGATCCTTCAACCAGAAACCCGAGGTCAATTTGAACAGCTGCAACAAATAAAAACCTAAAACTCAATGCAAGTACAGTTGAAAGTCCCTCTCAACTCTAGGTTTCTAGTCTTATGGCAATGCGAAAAAAAAATGCCAATGTTCTGGATGATCATGACATCGATTAATACCCGATTAATAACTTATCAAGATCCCATCCAGTTACAGGCGGAGCGAGGCATAACTTAATATCGAAGTCATGTAAGAGGCTATGTATTGATAAAAAATCAACAAATATGAGAAAAATGTTCGATATTTGCTGAAGTTTTGTCTGGTTACGACCCTTTCAATTAGCAAAGTTCTAACTCGAACCGAAACACTTGCTACGCGGAATTCGGTACAGAGTTGACGAAGGCCGTGGGTCGCGGGAAACATGATCCATAGAATGGAATGCAGTTGGTAACTTCTAGCCAATTTATTAACACGAACATGGACGAATAGGCTGCATGTACGGGTAGATGTCCTAATTTCTCATAGTCTGTGTCGCGGACGCTACATTCCGCGGATTACCTCACAGGCAAATTCCGTATGAATCGAGACAAAACGTTCTTCATTATCGTAATCTGCAAATTCAACATGTTCTGAAATTAAAAGGTTGAAACCGTATATTGATTTCAATACGGAAAAAGTAGAAAAGTGGCAAAAACAGCTTTTAAAAAGGATTTCTTCAAATTGATGAACTTTGATAATGCTGTGTTCGGCAAAACGATGGAAAATGTTCGTAAGCGTATCAGGCTGAATTCGTCTGATGAATTTGAATTAGTCGTGAAAATGCAAACTGACAAAAGTGGAAGTATAGAGACCAATATTCAGGCTTCACCTTTCTTAATCCTGGACGCAAGGTTTTCTCCTGCGGTCTCTCGGTGTGATATAGCTGCCATTATTACATGATCACTTGCTGGGGTAGATGCAACAGTTTCAAGTTCATTTCGGTCGATGTTCTGTCCAACACCAATACAGAATACTGTCATGTTCAGAGCCTTTAACGCAGCTGATGGTTTAATCACGTCGTCTCTTGATTTTCCCCCAGTGATGACAACAAGAATTTTAGGAGTCTTTGGACGAGGTTTGCCATAAAATAACTGTTTAACTGCAGCAAGACCCTGCCCAAGCAGACTTGGACTAGACAATGGTGACATCAATGTTTGATCTACTGCAGTGTCAAGTGACTGCCGTGAGGCATATTGATCCAGAGAAATCGCTGTTCGAGGACGCTCGCTGTAGGTTACAACACCAATCCGAGTCTTGTCTTCGCCGATTGTGAAAGGTGCATATATTGATTTGACAGAATTTAATACATTGTCAAATTGACCAGGTCTGAAGTTATTGGAGTTGACATCCAGTAAAAATCCCAGCTCCATTTTGACATCTGAAATAATATCGAACAACATATTTATATTTCCAACACACTAATGAAAATAAACAAAAAGAGCGAGAAAAGTCCGTTCATACATAATATTGAGCTAAGGGCAGCTAAGTTAAAACGCAAAAAAATGTAGCATACATGGGCCTCAGAAAGGGGGACAAATTGGAATAAACTTTTATCATTAAAAGATTCACTTACTTTTGACAATAACCTTTCTTCTATATCAAGAGAAAATATAAACAACATGCATGTGAAAGCGAAAGGAGGGTATTGATTGCTGTATAAAATATTATAACTATTTACCTGTGGGTCCTGGGTGAATTACCGATTCAGTTATAGCTATGAAAAAGTAAAACCGATTAAATCATTAATGTAGTCAATTATAATGTCTAAGCCAATGAAAACTCATCGCCGGGTGACGAATTCCCACGTAGACTCTGTGACCCTCTACCCCCTGTGACTGCTGTTTTATATTACCGCTGGTTGGCTGCAGGCTTACGTGATAAAATAATATCACAGAGTCTACGTGGTAATTCGTCACCCAAACTCATCGATTGCATTACTCAATGATCTATTTTTTGATAATACAAGGTATATTCGTATTAAAATAAACGTGTAAATTGATTTTTGACTAGGTCGCTACAAGGTTAGCTACAAGGGTTCCCCTTACGATAGACAAGCATCCCACCACAAGGGGAAGAAATTAATGTTCTCAGTGAATTCATGATACAGACGTTGAGCGGCAGCAAAACTATCGGGGCAGTGGAGGACCATAACTCGGCATAACCAGTGAAATAAATAGAATAGTTTCACTTCTAACAATGTCTAAGCTAAGCGGAAAGGAAGCCGAAATCCTGAAATTCAGATACTCATTTAGAAATATTTGACGCTAGCTTGTACTAAATATCTAAAAGTCTCTATAGGTTTACCTTTCCTAATATTCTGCACCATTGGACTCAACAGATTACCCAACTGTCCTGAGCTTGCTGCTGCAAAATGCTCCTCCTCAGGAACACTTACAATATCTCTAAGTTGTTCTACGTCCACTTTGTCACCAATCCCAACACAGAAAATCTTGACACCCTCGTCCCTCAAGAGACGCGATGGTGCCTTGACATCATCCAGAGATTTTCCTGCCACAAGCACCACTAACACCTGATGTCCTCCAGGTCTTGCACTTACCTCATAGACTTTTTCCTTAACAGTTTTAAGACCCCTGCCCATAAAGTTTGTATCAGAACTTGGATTTGCAGTGCTAAGTAGCTTTTTATCAACGCTTTCTTTGTCTGTGTTTCCAATCAGATTAAATACTACATGTGGGTCTTTACCATAGACCACTAAAGCGACATGAGTAGAATCTTCGCCAATAGGGAAGTTGCTGTATAATGCCTTTATGAACACCTTAGAGGCCTGAAATCCAGCATTTGACAAAGTAGCCGATCCGTCTATTAAAAACGCAAGGTCAAGCCTTTCGTCTGCAAAGTGAAATATAATTAAATTAATTAATAGATAAATATAGCCAGTAAAAGGCAATACTAATTGCGAACACGCAAAAGCCCAAATTATTAAGTCGCAGAAATATACCTTGACTGCCATTCTCTTAACTTCTAGACGTGCCTACAGGTCCGTGGGTCATTCGTCCATTCAATTTTCAATTCAAATTAAAAATTGAAAATTGATGTCAATTTTTCATTTTCTTTCCTTTTTTTCTCGCGAAATCAACAAACGCGTATACGCTAACATTT
>Ga0126337_10002456_pt1 | contig 11828 bp, 11 predicted proteins | sample DipCmetagenome_FD_92527 | JGI IMG/M metagenome (GOLD analysis project Ga0126337, IMG submission 92527) | Coral microbial communities from La Bocana,Puerto Morelos, Mexico - Diploria C A metagenome | ecosystem: Host-associated > Invertebrates > Cnidaria > Coral | place: La Bocana,Puerto Morelos... | reverse complement strand
ACGTTTCGAGCGTTAGCCCTTCGTCATTCGCTCTGGCGAAGGGCTAACGCTCGAAACGTCAGCTTTATAACTCGTTACGGTGGCCAATTTACATTTTCAACTTAGTTGATATAACCAAATTACCCTGCTTTCCATTATGCCAAAGATCCATTTCAAATTTGCCGTTTTATCAAACCGTTTCATTGCACTACTTCTCTTCATTAGGTTTCACTTATGCAGGGAATTTGGGAAAGGAATAAATCAAAGGCCTCTTTGAGGCTACGACTATTTTGCATGATGAAGTAATAAGTATAAGCAGAAAAGATGAAAATATTTTGGCTTTGTTCCAAAAATAAATTTCTTTCTTCTGTCCCCTACTTAAACCTCTTAAAATCACGCTTTAATCACTGCCCCGACTCCGCAATACAATAGTGCAAAGAGCTCTAGACACATACACGCTTTGCGGACCTATGTGTTAAGTTTGCTCAATGCGTAGGGCGAGAGTTCAACACACGGGCGGGCAAACGCACGAATTTTTTTCTTTTCTTTTTTCTTATCACTCATATCTTCACTATGTTTCACATTTGCCGAACCATTCGACGACATTTTTCTCTTCGTCAAGTCAAGTTGTGTATTGGTCAGCGGAAATACAAACAAAAGTTTACGACCCAAGGAGTGGCCGACCAAGTGAGTGAATTCGCACTCGCTCACTTAACTCCTATTTCGCATTCTGCAAAATATTCCTTTTCCTCCATTCCTCTTTGTTGGCTCGGTTCAGGATCGGAAAATGTCATTCCAATTTTTCCGCGGGTAGTCCCACTCTCAAGTTGACAACTAGCAAAGCATTTGACTTGACCGACCCAGCACAAAAGCTACTATATGACTGACACCTTTTTCTAGCAAACAAAAAGGGTCTATCTTTCCTTCAACCTTCCCCTTGTCCCCTTCGTCTCTCCGTCTCTCCCTCAACCCGCTTGAAATATCCTCGTAATTCCAGCCTGCATTGGCATTTTTATTAGTATTGCAGGTTGTTGTAAGCTATTAGAAACGTGTTCCGATTTATGTGATGTTTTTTAGCTCGAGTTTTGCTAGTAGACTACAGTTCTCCACTTGATGCTGATACATGTGAATACCTTCATGATGCCTTGGTGAATTTCTTTTCACTTGTGACTCATCTGAGCGGACCATGCCGAACACCATTCTTCGGGTTATTTGCACTCACAGACCATCCAGAGGTGAGTAGGTTTTGCTCTGCTAGAGCTTTACTTTCACTGTTACTTGGACAGTCGGATAAAAACGCACAAAATAGTTTTCCTTTGTTATTGTTCAATCCGAAAAAGCGTGAATGGAAATGTGATCTTTTCAAATGAAACTGCAGAAGATCTGAATCATGCATATCATTTTCAAAAAAGACTATAATAATTATATGACTTTAATTTCTTCACGATGAAGGCTTAATCACGATAAACAGCAATAATTATAACCATAATCTTTGCAGAATCTGTTTAAATTGCAACATGTCAGAGGTAACTTTCCAAGGCTCCACGCTGCCTTTGAGGAACTCAAGCTTCTTTTTAAAGAAAAGTCGGCTAATCCGTGTGCACCAGGTAATGATTTCAGTTACATAAAGTTGCTCTCTGGACCCGACTTTGCACCACTTTTTTTAACATATATCTTATTCTAACAACACGGACAATACAAAGTAACATTATTTACAATACTAACGATGTTAAGTAACTAGCCTATTAGATACAGTACATTACACAACCTTAACGCTATTCTACTAAGGGTAACTAAATCCACGGAGTCTTGGGACACATTCGCAGGAAGCGAGTGAACGATGAAATAATTCGAAATTTCCTATTTCAAGAGGCTTTTTCAGTGTTCTGCATATCCAAATAAAGTATCTGGCAATATGAACAGGACAGGAGGTATTCTTGTTAAAAAGAGAAGATTTTAACCCAATATCATTTCTGGTGGGAGTTCGTTTACTTCAAATTCATGATTTATTGTCATCCACTCTTTAAATCTAAAATAGCGAGATGACTCTACAGTGCCAGTCGACAGCTTTATTGGGCTTTATCGGTCACGTCACTTTGCTTGTATGCCACAATTCAAAGAGCTTCAATTTGTTTATTATAAGTTTTAAGCCGGGAATCTTTTTAAAATTTTCTAGGACTTGCAAGGCAGATAAGAGCGATATTTTTAATCCGTCAAGAGTAAGAGTGGTATCGTGGCTAATTTTAACTTCGTTTTGGGATATCATTATTCCTTTTATACTTTTTTTCGGATTTTTTTTTGGCAAGAACTTCAACATGAAAAGGTAAGGCGAAAGGGGGCAGCCTTTTCTAAGCTTTTTCTAATTCCCCTCTCCAACTTAATCAGTAGATCAGCCACTATTCAGGACGCAGTTTTCGATATTGTTGGAGCACATGTTCATTCAATTGACAATTGATGGACCAAAGCCAAACATTTTTTAAATATAGGACCATTCCACGGTGTCAAAAGCTTTCTGAAAGTCTAAAAAGAGTAATAGTCAAGGAAGCTTTTCATCTGCAGTGTAATAAATAATTCCATCGATCAGTCGAATGTTGTCTCCAATAATTCGGTCTTTCATAAATCGAGTTTCGACACTTTGGTAAAAACGTTTTAACACGGTTTACAAGAGCTTTTGCCACAATCTTATAATCGCAGTTAAAGAGCGTAATCGGCGCCAGTTTCTAATAAGGGAAGGTTCTGCATCTTTCTCCGGAATAAGTTTAATAATTCCCCCTTCTTTGAGTGATTGAGAACTGCCACTGCTAGTAGGAATAATTTGTCGAATCTAACTTTATAAAATTCCGCTGATATGGTTGGGGACTTAATATATTCCATAGTTTTTAGTACCTGTAAAAGTTCCTGTTTACTTAGTAAAGTACTGATTTCAGTTACATAAAGCAGCTCTCTGGACACGACTTTGTTCTACTTTGCAGTGGCTGTAGTGGGTAGCAGATCAATTCAACGAGCAGGCACTCTTCTTAGTAGACCACTATACTGAAAAAAACATCATCTGAGCAATTTTGATATTAATTGTTGGTAGCGTACCAAAAACTAATGAAACCAAACTCGCTCTAATGGTTTACAGACAAACTACTGAAAAGTGGACAATTTGTCAGGTTTCTGGTTTCAGTTGTTGCTGTTTGAAGAAGAAACGGGATACTGCTTGCATTCGATGACCAAGTTTGTTTTCATATTTAAATCTCTCTGAAAACTCAGTGAAGCAAGCCGCCTTTTTTTACCCAAGAGCGTGGTTACAATTCCGTATGAGCAGAATGTTATTTGAAGGCAGTTATTTGCAGGTCACGTGGTGGGTTTTGGCTAATGAACGGAAGAAAAAATATACATCCAAAGATAAACCTATTTTTAAGTACGTGTTCAATATTTCTTTTCTTTAAAGATGTTATTCTACAAGCGCTTAAAGAAACAGCAGCACAGTTCAAAAGACAATCCCAAAGTCTAAGGCAGGTTAGAGGCTACAGAAACTGTCTCTTTGTAACCCAGTTCCCAAATTAAATCATTATCTATGTATCACAGCTACTTAATCGTTGGCCTATTTTCGTAAATTCAGTAAGAGAACCAAGTCTCTTTGGGCGGGAATTATTTCTGAATTGCTATTAATAGTTAGTTGTAAATTGACTTGGATAGTTCGTGTATTTTATTCTTTATAATTACAGAAAGTAAACAAAAAAAACGAGGCCCAGTTTCTCCGTTATTGACTCGACAATAACCTAGCTCACAGATGCAAGTAGTTTTCTGTTGTTAAGGCTTCTTACCAGTTTTGTGCATGCAAGAGGGTGGTATAAAATCCCGGGCATCATGGATCTCTTACATGTAAATTAAAATATTTATTTTATTTTTTTTTTCTAGATGAGCACATCTAGTTGTCAACTGGAAATAATATTTCTCACCTGCCGAACTGCCACCTTTGTCGCGAAGCACATTGAAAAGTTCTCTAAGAACATTGAACTCGAAAACCTAAAGGTCAGACCAATTCGCGATTTAAAAGGCAAGATTATTAAAAACTATAGGCTTTTTTGACACAAAAGAAATATTATTAGAATTATTTGACTATAAGATTAAAAAGAAATGGTTTTGACTTATTTTAACGCCTTTTATAGCAAACCTATTTTTTTTCTTGAGCTAACGTATAAATGAAATATTATCGTACATATGCGTTTGATTCATTCCAGTAGCTTATTGTTATTTACTTTTCTAGGTTAGTTGAAATATAAACATCTCAGTTAAAACCAAGGCTGCAAAATGAAACCTATAAACCATCTGGCATTTTAATTTAACGTTTTTCAACTTCAGAAAATTCAGCTGGTCAGTGTGCAATGTTCTGAAGAAGTAAACAGAGGGGAAGATGATACTCGTTCTGGTGAGACAAAGCAGTCATTTGAAGATAAATTAGCAACTGAGATTGAAACATTTTCTCCTTTTGCCTCTATTTAATATGAGGCACAGATGGCAAATAAAAAATTCATCAGTTTTTCATTATTACAGAAACAAAGTTCAACATTTAGAATTCGAAACAGTCAAACAAATTAGCATTTTACTTCTTTTAATTAAAACTATCATCGCTTGTGATTTTGAAGAAGACAACAGTTCACCAGGGACTGACGAGGAGGGACTGATGGATGGAGGCCTGGTTGACATTGTTTCACTGGGAAAAGGTAGAGCATAGTGTTCTGATTAAAGTCATCTTCAGCTTAATTTTTTTGATTTCGTTGATTGCACCCCATGCTCATTGCTCTCATTCTAACTGAATTGGCCAGACGGAAGAGCTAGATGTTTGGTTGTGAGATCTCTGGTGTGAATTAATTGTGAAATTTATTGCAAGAGTGTCTCGCTGGCTGCGAGCAAAACCTTCCGACGTTTAAGTTTTTGTAAAACTGCGCGACGCAACTCATCACTGAGACTCACAAGTACTATTCCTTGGATTTGTGTTATTAAATCCTTTTTTTCCATTAAAACTATAAGCTGTAAATGATACGTATGACTTTTTTTAGCGTTTACAGGTCCTGATTGTAAAGCAGGTGCTTTTCCTCAGTCTGATTATCGTACTCAATTATACACAACACCAATTTGTCCACTTTCTTTGTAGATGTACTCAGTTTTCAGAACTTTTTTAAGACTTGGATACTTGACGGTGGAACAGATCAAGAACACTTACGGATAACTCTGCCCAGTGCATTTACTCAGGATAGTGAAGGTGAGATGTATAGCCTTCGTTGCTTGGCGGTTTACGCAATTTGAGGACGCTAAGAAGCCGGCCAAGCCGAGATAACAATCGGCGAAGTCACTAGGAACGCGGACGAGAGACGACTGAGACGCGTCTTTTCCCCTTTGCTGAAAAATTGTTCAAACCGCCAAGCTCCGCTTGCTATAAGATGTATGGAAGCTAATACAAATTATGAGTGAGAATTCTATTGGTTATTGTGAAGTTTTAAAACCAATTCAATTGTATCTTGCATAATAATTGATGAACCAACGGAAAAAGACAACGTAGCTTTGTCAGATAAAAACTGAAAAAATGCAGTTTATTTTACTTACACATTGCAGTTTTTTTGTTGGAATGATGAGAGATAAACCCGTCATGTTTGTGGTAATGAGTCTGCATCCTAAAAGCCCTACAGGATCGAGTGAAAGAACCAAGATTTACATTTTTATAGAATACTGTGGCACATACATTCTATCTGACGATTACCTGTACCCTGGCATGATATAACTTTTTAATCAATTTAATAGGCGATCACAGCCAAGACTATATGGACACGGGTCTCACTCTTAAATGTGATCTCCACGAACGTTTGCTGGATCCTTTGCACCTGCCTTACCAATCTTGTTTTGTAAGTACAGCTCTGACTTCCATACTGAAATGGCACCGGGTTTCTTGGATTTTTAACATTGGAACAGATCTCCTTACCTTTAGCCGAGTTTCTTTTGTAGTAAAAATAAAAGAAAAACATTTTGAAAAGCAACAGCGGGCGACTGACGACTCAGTTCATCGAGCTCATTGACTGATTGCACGTTTGTTTGTTTGTGTGGTGAATGGTACAAGGCGGATTACCTTTAACTAATTTCTGCAAAACCCTGGCAAATGATAAGAAATTAAGAATTAAGAAGTAAATCCGTCTTGATGATATTTCTGTATTTTAGAGGCGATTCGTTTCAAAATCAACGCTTGTCTAATTTAACCAATAGAAGGTATGCCCAGAATCGGCTAATCTCACGAGCAAAGGAGTAGCAGTAACAAAGCCCAATGCACTGACCTATCCCGTATACAACCTGAGTGGCGTGAAGCTCGTCAACACAGAGGCTGTTTGTGAGTCAATAGTAAGAGCAGTGTACATTAATAATGCACTTTGAGGTTAAATGTTGCAAACACCAGTGAGACGGAAGTATTTCGGAACATAGGACATGTGACCTAAGTCACGCGTAGTTCACATGTCAGATATTATTTAAGGTATTAGTTGCTGAATCGTTTTGGTTTCATTTTTCTTTAAAACACTGATTTTTATTTATTTTGATTTTTGAAAACAATTCACAGTTACTTTGGTCTTAGAGTTTTGAATGGCTGGATCGTCTGTATAATTTGAGACTGGTTTTCTAGGACTCAATTAAACACCACTCTAAGCTCAAGACACAACATAATTATTACATAAACAGGACAAGTAAGAAATAATGTTATTGGAAATCGGAGAAAAACCTATCTTTTCTTTTACACTTGGTAAATTGGTTTCTTATCAATCATCTTCACTCTACATTCAGTTTGGCATGACCTCTATGCATCAGTGTTTATTAATCTACTTGTTTTTTTGTTTTTAACTTATGTTGTTCATTTACTGGTTTTTTTTTTCATTGGTGGACACGTTATGTACTTCTCCATTCAGCTCTTTGGAATGGTGAGTTAACAAAGTAAGAAAATTGGTAACATTTCCACCCTGCAGCCAGTGCAATGATATACCACAGAAACCGTTGTTTTACAATGAAAACCTTTTTAAATGAACACAAAATTCAAGCCAATACGGTGATGTTTCCGTACAGAGTATTTTAGTTCTTAGAAAATACTCCTTCCCGGCCCACGACCGATACTGGATTAGTTTTGGCCGCTCTGACGGTTCATTTTTGTGTTGGCTTATTTATCAGAAGGAATTTTGCATCTCGGTATTTAAAAGTTCCGACCTTTACGAAAAACTACCCGAGAAAAGTTGACGTGTCATAAATGTTAAAACTCTAAAAAATAAACCAAAGAAAATCCATGAAGAGTGGCATGAAGTTACCCTATACGGTATAAGAAACATAATCTGCTGCCTATCCTGAGTGCTCGCAGATAATTACATCGCAAGCAGAAACTTGCCAAATTAAAAAAAAAAAAACACTTACAACATCATTTTGCTTTTCAACAGCCGTACATTGTTCGACCCACATCGTGTTGGAAACTGGATTGGGAAGACCTAGAAAGCAACCAACAGCACTTCTACGCTTTGTGTTCAGTGCTTAAAGAACGGGTAACATGTACTCTTCATTAGAATCTCTACTGTGTTAGCAGTCCTAAAAAGTAGATAAAAAACTATCAAAACTATCGTTGAACCAGGGTGTGTCGCTATTGGCGAGGACCAGTGGTCAGAGTGTCGTCTTACATGGCCGTCAGCAAGCTGCGAGTGCCTCTCCTCTAGGACACTTCCTTCTCCTTCCATCTGATAACTCTCTGTTATTGAAGTCCATCGCAGCCAGTGAGATGATGCTTCCTAGTGATGTTCAGTCTCCAGTGGAGGGACCGAGTGACAGGGCACTGTCAATTGTAACCTCGTGCCTTGACCAGGTATTGCCAAATTCATTCGCAGTTTTCAAAACCTGAGACTAGTTTACGCTGCAGGCTTGACACCAGAAACAATACGTTGACTACTTCTTTTCTTTTTTTTTAACAGATCGAGTTCTCCAATTCATACAATCCACTTATGGTGCATTCAGATCTATACAAGTGTCTGATCTCTCAATCCTTGAAGAGCAATTCAGCTTCGAAACCATTGAAAAGGCGCTATCAAGCACCTCAGGTTGGTAAATCTCGGCAAAAACTGATGTCACCGAAAACAACTAAGGTTATTGAAATTATAACTCTCTTGGAAAAGCTTCTTGCACAATAATTTTCTGAAATTTGCCAACAGCCCCCCCCCCCCCAAAAAAAAAAAAAAAACACGGTTGTCCATAGTCCTAGCTGATTCCCAAGACAATAAATGTTTCCTTGCTGTTCTGTGCAGTTCCGAAACCGTGAGTGATATAAAAATAATTTGAGAGGGATTACCTTAGGAATTCGTTCTATGTTGGAGATCAATTCTCCTACCAAGACCTCAATTCTGCATAAAGATGTTGACGAAAAGCGTTATATGGGAGTTTTTAATTGCAATACTTTGACATTTGTTAGAAATCACAGGCTTCCAAGCAAGCAGAAAGCAGCCGTCAAACGGTTACCACGAGCAATCAACAAACCAAGAGAGCAACGCCGCGGGCTCCAGTGCGACGAGTGATTTTTACAACTCCCAAATATTCACTTTCTCAAGCCCCGCAATCAATAAACGAGTTTAGATCTGCTGGGACTCTCCTTTCCATGTCTAAACGTTTCAGATCCAATCAGTCTGCGGCAAGTCTGTATAATACCAGTCCCCCGTCATCTCCTGAAAACTTGTAGCCAAAGTACCTATATTTAAGTAACAAGATTTTTAGAGACGATTGTAAAAGATTTAGAAGTGGCAATCCATTCTAACTTTTTAACTGATCCTGTAATCTTGAATAATAATAATAAACCCTTATTTAACCACGATCTGTTTTAAAGCAAATACATGCTTGAGGGGTCATGTGTACGTGTGACTAACTACCTACCTAAGAAAAATTAATATTACATTGTAATAAACTAAAATAAACGATATTATGTTTTAATAAGATTAAGATTTAAAATTGAAAATCACACACGTGTTTCGGAGTTGTCTGGATCGACAAACTGCCAAAATTTAAGTTTTTTAAATATGGGTCCATTCTCGCTTTTTTGCAAAACCGCTTATGGTTGGTAGCGTTATTAAAATAGCTTAATAAGACTGAGTTTGTATACTTCGAGTATTGAGTCCCACTTAGTGATTTCCATCACCGTATCCGAAGGTGTGTCCCATGACAAATTGAAGATAATTCTCGCTGCCCTGCGATGCAATGTTTGAAGAGTTTGGAATAAACAATCTGCATTCATAGGCCTGTAAATAGAGCCATGAAATATCCAGAGAATATCCCATGACTAAAAGTGAAAGACCAAACAGCAAAAAAGACTAAAGTTAAAGAGAACTATTGCTCTAAAAGCTGAAAAATGACTTCAAGTCTTCATTTAACACTTACAACAGTATATTTAGCTTTCAGAAACTGACAGGTTTCAAAACGGAAAATTATGAAGCTTTGAAATTTAAATAAGTTGTGATGATCCATCGATTGAAACAAGGAAAACATCTAACAGGTATATGAACCGAACGATTTAAGCTTCAGAACACTGAGAAAAAATTTGAAAACCACCTAACCCTATTCGTCTATAGACACAAACTCCCTTTATTGAACTTCTTTGTAACTTTAATATCACGCAAAGAAACACTATATTTGGGCTTGCTTAGTTTTCTCGGAGAGGCGATGGAGAAAATCTTAGAGGTGGCTATGTTCAAAGGCAAAAACTAATCTAAGCTTTTATTATTGGTGGTGATTGGTCCGTGAAAAAATGAAGTATATTGTTTCATCAATTTATGTTTTGAACTCAAAACGTACTTCTTTCAGCATCCATAAATACAGCTTACTTGATTTTGTTTCTGTTGGCAAAAAAAAAAGCCTTGGCGTCGCGTAAGGAACTTTCTGTTTCCTTAATCGTGTTTACATAGCTTACTGCAAAACAATTGCCCAACCTGTCAACTAAACCTGTGAACTAAACCTGTCATCTGACTAGATTTTGTAAACTAAATTTAAGCCATGATAATACAATCTCTCTTAGTTTCGTTTCGCTTGGCTTGAAAAGCTAAATTTAAGCCAAGAGACCAAGATCTCGTTAAACTTCGTGTGCATCCACTTGCACTTGCATGCTGAAAAGTACCCTGAACACGGTACTTTTAACAGATGTAAGCGAGAATGGTTGGCAGCACTCTTGTGGAAGTTTGTGGCCGACTCATTTTCAGCTTTACACGTACTGTGGCAGAACACGTTAACCGCAGCGAAGCTGAGATTATACCGCAGATGTGCGGTTACGATATTCTACAAAACACGGGCATGGAGTGGTACTGTCAGCCTGTTGATGAGTTTATTTTTCAAGAGTACAGCGACGGACAAGTATCTAGCACTGAGTATGTTACTAATTTTGGCCAGGCGAGATTTACGAACGCCTGCACAATTGAGAACTGTGAAGATGCAGAACAGGTGGGACAAGATAGATCAATGGCTTGGAAGAGACTCAGACCATCTTTAACTCTTACAATTTGGTACTCGCTCTGGTTTGGGTTTTTAATTTCCTTTTTAAGTGCAGGCATCATCGGCATTTTGGCTATCCTTTTATATTACCTCAATTATCAAGCCGTGCTAACATGTCGAACTCGTACACAGCAATTGATTCCAATCAAGATTCAATGGACCAAAACCATTTCTGAAAGCATATCGTGCATTCCTATTTATGCATGGTTTTTCCTTAATATGCTGTTTTTCTTTCGGCCATATCAGATATCGGGATTGAAACGAAAAATCTTTCTGATATCTTTCGTTTTCTACCTCCTGGACTCACTATACCGTTTAACTCTTCAAGGTTTTGGCATTTCTCATTCGGAGCTAACGCGACGACAAAGGATCCCTGGAAATGTTCTTTTCCTGTTAAGTACCTTTGTACAATCATTGGTCCTTGCTAAACGTCTTTCGACAGGGGCTAGAACCAGCAGACTCAAGACAATGTCGCTGATTATAGTTCCGTGCATTGCTTGTATAGTTGTGGCTATTTTGGTAGCATATTTTCTTTATCCTGTGTTCACTGAACAAAACAAAGCTGGAAAAGTCTACATCGCAGTGTTCGCACCTCTAATCGCAGTAGCTCTTAAAAGTATCTCGCGTCTTTCCATCCAGGGCTTATGGAGAATTAGTCATCCGGGAACATCATTCGTGCTGCTTGTTCCGCTGTATTATGGGTCAGCTGTGATGTTGAGGCTTTTGCAAGTGGATCTTCAGAGTTTAAAATCAATCGCTATAATTGGAATAATCCATGGGATTGCAGAGGTCATCGAGAGAAGTGCGCTAGTTTTGATAGATTACGTCAATTATCAAATTTATGAAAGGAAACGGGTTCCATGGGGAAGTTTTCGCACCCCTCGTCTTGAAAGACTTGTAGTGGACATTGCGATATTGAGCATGTTGTTTGAATCAAGTGCTGTTATTTCCGTGAACGGGTTTTTGCACTTGCACGAATATTTTTACAGGGACAATAACACGCCACTGCAGCTACTTCAGTCATTTGTGATCAGCACATCAGTTCCACTGACGATTGAGTGGTTTTTTACTAGCGTGTCTATAGCTATTGAGACACGCTATCAGAACAGGGCTGTTATAGCGGTATGGCGAAGACAATGGAAGAGACACCTAGCAGTGGCAGCAATCAACGCACTGCCTATAGTCGTTTGGTCCAGCACAAACCTGCTGATAGCTGTCCAAGCGCGCTTCCCCGACTTCAAAGAGCACTGTGAAATGCCGTTTAGTCACCCGTAAATGGAAAACATAGCAGAAACAAAGTAATATATAGCAATTAGTATAGAATT
>Ga0126337_10002455_pt1 | contig 11829 bp, 9 predicted proteins | sample DipCmetagenome_FD_92527 | JGI IMG/M metagenome (GOLD analysis project Ga0126337, IMG submission 92527) | Coral microbial communities from La Bocana,Puerto Morelos, Mexico - Diploria C A metagenome | ecosystem: Host-associated > Invertebrates > Cnidaria > Coral | place: La Bocana,Puerto Morelos... | reverse complement strand
TCGTGCCACCCTGAAGAAGGCAGTATTGCCGAAACGTCGGTGCATTTTATACCGCCATTTAGCGTCATTTAGAAACATTAACAATTATTTTTAGCATAAAAGACGCTACGCAGTTTTCAACTATTTTAATTTCTTTTTGCCCTTATTTTATGTTCTAACATCAACGTTCTAACTCTTCTAATGCGCAGGCTGTATCCTTTTTCAGTAAATCAATTCCTTTCTGCGATCTAAAGTCGTCTTGTCGTGTTTGTCATCTTGACAGGTTGCATCAGTGGTCTTGTATAGCATTACATTTGACGAAACCCGTCATGTGAATTGAGCGAGTCTATTATTAGTCTGTTATGACCAAAGCGAAAATATACTTCATTTTTTTCTTTCTAATCATTGCTTAAATTAAAGTGCAAATTGGACTCCATTCGCATGAAGTCCATTTGTATAAAGTTAAATTTTAGAAAATTATAATTGATGGATTGATGTACTGATGTAGTAATTAAATACTGACTGGAAAATAAAACAAACCTAAATTACTTTTTTCGACGACCAACATTTTTAATGCGACAAGATATGAAGCAAAAAATTGTCGCGTTAACTTATCTGGATCTATTGAATCTTGGAATAACTGCCTGTAGTAAGCCACTTTTTAAAGACTGGTGTTTTGACATACTTTTAATTCCTGCTCCTTGTAGTGCCAATCGATTTAAAAGTAAGTTATAATTCCTATCCACCGATGTGTTTGACGTGTTTGCAAAAAGCTGTCCATGGCCAATAGGCTTGAAAAAGAACCGGTAGTGGAAAAGAAGTAATAGAAGTGTAAACGGTGCGATGAGATGTGCATGGCTGTTAATTTTGAGGCCAGGACTTAATCAAACGTTCGTCGTGAATTTTGCAAATTGGAAAGATTAGCATTATAACTAAAAAGTCGCTAAATGGCAGGAGCAATTAAATTCCTTTTTCCATATACATTAGTCAAACCATATACTAAAACAAGCGTGCCATCTTTATACCTGAGAGGTTTTAAGACTGTAGTTTTTATAAGTTATTTTCATTTCTAGCATCAAAGAGAGAGCCCATACAGTGCTTTGTCCATCCGGTTAATAATTGTGTTGATGGAATTGATTATACCAGCAGTCTTTTCCGACGTCCATCAGATTGGCTCATCATGTAACCAACAGCTGCTAAATCGTCTGGTAAATCTTCTGAAGGAGGTGTCAGTTGGAAGACCCTCTCAAAGGATAAGATCATAAAAGGCTTCCTTTCTACATCGGCAAGATATAAAGACAAACGAAACGTGTGAGTATCTTTCTTTGAGGATTAAACAGTTGAGCTTCATCGCCACTTTTTTGGTAGCTAGGATTTTTTAGTTTAATCACGTTTAGTGATCTGTTTTCATCCAGTCGTATTTCAAATGCATCTCCATCGCATCTCGCACTAAACATTGAAAGATATCCATAAATGACCAATTTTTACAACGAATTTTAGGTTATGGATCGTATAATCGTGTTTTCTTTTTGCAAAAGGGTTCAAATTTAGTAAAGCTACACATGCCACTCTTTGGTTGTCTTTCATGTCCGTGTTTCAGTAACAGCAGGTGTTTAGTCACCTACTAACTTTTAATAAAAATTATTCGATACTCTGAATTTCTTTAAGCAAAATTAATTACGTAGCTGCGACTTTCACTGGATGGAATTAAAACACATCTGTCTGAAACTGTTAAGAGATTTCCAGCACTCATTTTGCTTTGCAATATTTTTAAGTGTAGTTTCTCTCTTTCTGAAAATGAAAATGTATTTTGTTGACATTGTTTTTTCCTGTACAAACTACAGCCTTACTTGGCGGGACATCATGGCATCAAGCTTGGCACATACGTTTTCATCATCCATTCTGCTTATACTCTCTAGCAGCTTAATTTACCTGAACGTAACTGTGCCATTGGCAGCAAGCAAAGAATTTGTTTCAAGTTTCTTTGAGAGTCACCAAGGTGGGAGTGAAAATTAATTTAAATTTGAGAAATATAAACCAATGGAAATAGCCTGTCAATTTTATATTAACATTTTAATCGCCGAGTCATTTTTTTTTTCGAAGGGATGATATTGATTTCAAATGCAAATATCAAAACCTTCTAACTTAACGATTTCTCGCCTAAAATGTGAAAATACGAAAAGCAAACCAACCTGCCTATAATCCAATCAGTCCTTGAAAAAAAATCAAGTTTAATTTATTTGCCGTCAAATTTCTTTGCCTGTTAAGGTGGCTCCACAGGGGAATCATTTATGGCGTTGCGCGCGCAAGTGTTATGTTTTACATGCTGTTTTTGCATTCGTTTTTACACCTAGTTCTCTCAAACTTATTAATAAATGTAATAGACACTGATTAATTAAATAGTGTTTACTATCATCTGTATTAAAATTTTGGGCTTTAGTCTTGAATCATAAATGCCCAAATAAATGGTTTTTTTTTAATGTTTTTGTGGCTTTGTTTGTGATTTTCCTGAATTCCCTTCAGTGAAATCTGTCAAAATATTCACAGCACATCGCATCCAGCAGGATATGAATTCTAAACACTAAAAAAGTAGGGTTTGTAAAGGTAGGGTTTTCCATTTTTGAAAATTTATGTCTTTAATAGTGCGAAAAAACTGGTCTTATAGATTTCCCTGCAAAACGAGCTGCAAGAAAAATATTTCCTACCAGTCTGCCAAATTTTATGGAATTTCACCAAAAGAAACCCGAGAAAATTCACTGTCAGTTTTGCTCTTGTTGACGTCATAAAAATTAATATTAAAAAACACATTTTCGTACAAGCGCGCGCACATTACTTGGGCTTTCGGTCTTAGCGGGCTTTCGGTCGTAAAATTATAGGGAGCCACCTTAAACACTAAGATTAAAACCGAGCTACCGCACGCAATCACAAGCCACTACGCATGGCATGTATAGTAAAAACTGTGCGCAGCCTGATATTGGGTTAGGCCGAAAACAAATGTCAGAAGCAGACCTGCCTTGTCCGTTGTTTGTGTAAAATACTCTGAGATATTTTAAATATGCGTTCTCTTTCGATCCTAATGGAAGGTTTGCCTCTGCTCTACGAGGAAGCATTATAACCAATGTCGATGCCAAAGCAAAATTTTCGTTTTTCAGCAAGGTCCTTCTTTGGAAAGCATTTGTTTCCGCAAGATTTACAGGTTTACTCAACATGTTTGTTTGTTTTTTTTTTTCAATTTCACGAGCATTCGTGTTTGCTTCATGCTGCATATCACTGCAACAAAATGGAAAAAATGCAAACATCTCTCAATTCCACGTCATTTCTTTCTTTTTTTTGGTCACGGTAGGATGATGGGCTCCTGGTCACGGCGTATTTGTATTCTTTGACTGGAAAACCACATAAAAGAGCTTAGTCATGGAGTTTTGAGTTGTGTTGGTCAGGTACACAGTTATCTTTAAATTGAAAGAATTCTGAAACACCACAGAGAAAATAACAAACCATAAGGGAACATAGATGGCTAAGAATGGAGAAGAGTAAACCGGACTGCAAACGACAAAGTTGAAAAATCATGCAAAGAAGTACAAGTTTAACTTAAAAATGTACAGACTGTGACGCACTTGGCATGCAATTACGCTCAAGATGTCCTCTTGTATGAGCACGAAGCAAACTTTTAAAGTTTGGCTTTCGGGAACGAAAGTATTGGATAATATTGTTATATTTTGATCTGTGATTTGACCATTTAGTAAGTAGTAAGTCTGTTTGTTAAAAGTATGTCGCCATATATTTGTTATTTGCCAGTTGAACTCCTCAAGCTACGTTCGCCAAAGTATTGTAAAACAAATATGTCTGGGTATTTCAGCGTGAGTTCAAGATTACTAGGCATTGCCAAGGTCTTTGTTTTCGTAAAATTAGAACGAGGAGTACTAAAAAAGGACGGGGCCAATTTTACGGCACTTACGCCGAGCAAGCAAGCCTGGGGATGACAGCGGGTACTCCTGAGCCTCATCTTGCCGCTCAGGCAACCAATCAGAGCGCAAGATTTGGTTTACCACGTTCACCATGTAATAAATTGCAATGGTTTGCATTCTGATAAGATATTTGTATAAGATATATACATTTTTATTAAAGAATTTTACATATTCACATGTTTATTAACAGCGTGACCTATTTTAATCTGTAGATCACACTTTACTAGGCCATGTTATTGTTGATTGTATGGGAGACGATTTGGTGTGCGGATTGCAGTGTTTGAGAAATGAAAAGTGCCGATCATACCAATGTTTCGCTGCAGAGAACCAAAGAACAGAAATCTGTTATTTAAACAATGAAACACGAACTTCCAGACCTGAAGATTTCAAGGGAAACCAGAAGACAACTTACTTTGAATTAATACAGGTTTATATGATCTTAATGTTGCTTAAAATAAAAGAAACAAAAAAGTGTACTGAAAAATTAACCTCTCTTTACCCCCGTCGTTTCCCCGTGAAGTACATGTACCAGTCTTCTTCATTTTGCCCGACCCTAGTGTTTTAGTTTGTGTTTCATCGATCAATCCATCGTAACCGTATATGTATATACCTGGCTCGGGTCTTGTTCAGCCTTCCTCCTCCAGTAATCTGTATGCCTTCCTTGCTTTCTCTTGTTCTCTTGCAGGTTCTCAAAAGCTTAGTGTAACCTTTTCTTTTTGTTTATAATATATCAGAGGCGTCTGTTGTTTGCTGTTGTGTACAGGCGGTCAACACAATCAATACTGCAAATGAATATATGAAAGATCATATCTTTGAACTGCGGAGAAAGAGCAGTTGTGAAAGAGCAGTTGTGAAATTAAAGCCTGAAATAAATTCAGACCTGAACGGGATTCGAACCCATGACCTCTGCGATACCGGTGCAGTGCTCTACCGACTGAGCTATCAAGCCATCTGGGAGCTGGTCACATTGTGAGTTCGCAATAGATGACTCCGGCCAGGTGGCTCTCAGATGGCTTGATAGCTCAGTTGAGAGCACTGTACCGGTATCGCAGAGGTCATGGGTTCAAATCCCGTTCAAGCTTTAATTTCTCAACTGCTCAAGTTGTGTGTATAACTGGATGATCAATCATGTCTTCACAAGCAATAATAAAACGTTGTATTCCTCACGGGATATAACACTTCTTGTAAAATGCTCATCTAAAACTAGCTTTCATAATCTTTTTTAATGTATTTAAATTTACATTATTCATTATTCTTACCAGATTTCCAACCCGAAATTTGTCTGTGAAAACGACCGGAGACGGAGCCCAGATGAGAATTACTGCAAGTGTAGGCCTGGGTACAAAGGGGTCACCTGCAGCTCAGGTAAGTTAGTGTTCAAATGAACATTGCAGTTGTCTTATGTATGAAATGTAGGTTTGCAGCCCAACCCTGTTTGTTAGCAATTGGCAATCTAGGATTAAACTTGATCGCAGTATTTCAATTTCTGCGGAAATTAATACTGGTTTTTGTCGCTATTGAGCGTTTTGTAACCACCATGTGACCTGCAAATAACTGCCTACAAAGAATGAGCTGCTCATGCGTAATATCGTCTAGATATGTTTTGCCGCAAATCTATTCTGCTCATGCGTAATTGAAACCACACTCTTGGATAAAAGATCCCTTTCCTGGACTGTCAGAAAGTGAATTAAATATGAAAACAAATTTGGCAATCCAATGATAAAACAATTATTGAACTTGGTTATCACTGAAAAATACAAAATTAAAATCAAATTTGCGCTTTTCCTTTATCCTTTGAAACACCGGACTCTTCTCTTTCAATGGGAACGGCTATGAAGCAACACTAGCAGCGCACCGTAAAACATTATCCCAACACGCACAAATGTCCCTGACATTGTATTCCATATTCTGACATTGTATTCCATATTCTAAGATGAGATAATCGTCTCACAGAACTTAAAAGTTAAAAAGTAAAAACAATGCAAAAGTAAGGCAAGTTTCTTTATTATATCACACAAAGAAACAAAAAACGGAGATGCGATAACGAATAAACTGCGTTTTAATGTCAATTTCTAGAGAAGCTCGGTTTTTTCCCTTGGTTCCCTGCGCGTTCCTGTGAGGACATCCGGGATTCTGGAGATTCGGAAGGAGATGGAGAGTACTGGATCGACCCTGCAATGGATGGAAACTCTTTGAAAGTCTACTGTGACATGACAGCTGATGGAGGTAAAATAACGAAAATATGTCAATTTCCTAACAAGGATATGAAAACTACAGTAAAATCAAATACCTCTCTTAGGGAGGTGATTCGTTAAAAATACTTTACCAAATCGGAACAAAACTGCGGTGAAACTAAGGTCCATTCGTTTGATTTCAGGAGGCTGGCTTCTCGTCGTCAATTTGGTGATGAACAGTTCTACTCCAAGTCCTAGTTGGACCCCTGAAACATCGTACCGCGGAATCAGTAATTATGAAAACAATAGAATGCGCATCACAACAAGCGCCATGAAGGAACTGAGAGCACACTTGAATTTCACTCAGATCCGATTCCACTGCAGAAAACAACAGACACGTACGTTCCACGTGACCACGGTCGTTAACAGCACTGGTGAAGCTGTGGTCCAGTATTTCAGTGGCCAGACTGATGTCCTTCCCTCCTCATGTAATTCGTATCAAAGACTAGAAGGCGATAACTCTCAGTTGGCCATCCAGTGTGATCAGTGGGGAAATGACGGCTCCCATTATGTTGGAAAGTGGGGACACCACACCAAGCAAAGAGAGAACAGGATGTACGACCACGCGGCATTTATTGCTCACAAATATCATTGGGTTATCGTTAACGGTTACTGGTTGTGTGATGATACTGGAAGCAATTACAAGTTATCGTTGGGAGATTTCTGGAAAATCTATGTGCGCTAAGATGTATACCAAGATAGAAGAAGATTATAGCAATAGTGACACACGAGGAGCTCATTGTGAAGGGTAACAAGATCAGTTAATTTAAGGATCTCTAAGTCCTTGAAAAGAGGCTCAGAGTGTTCATCTGGTTTTGACAAAGTGATAGTACGTATAGCTCTCTTTTGAAGGGTTATTAAGGGCTTAAGAGTAGTACGATAAGTATTGCCCCAAATGGATAAACCATAGGTGAGGAAGGGATAAATATATAACAACTTAATACGGTAGGCCGAGGTTTGAGATTTTCCCATAACGACGGAACGGTCGAGGTTATTAAGTTGGTTATTATATGACACACAGAAATAAAGCAAAAAAGCCAAAGCTAGCTCAGCGGAAGTAATCACTTTAGGTCAGATCGTGCGCGCGCAAGCCCATAATCGGTCCGTGGGCATCACGGGAGAATAATGCCCTGCAATTCAGTGACAATTAGCCAATCAGAGCGCGCGTTATATCGCCTACGAACACAAGCCATATAATAAAATTGAATAATACAACTGATGTAATATATTTCTATTTAACGTAATATCTAATTTTAGACAGCACTCCAGTACCTCTTGAAAATGTCTTGCTCAATCCGTGTAAGTGTGGTTTCCAATTCAAATTGGAATCAAAAATGATTCCTAAATAACTAAACTTCTAAATTATTCTTCTTTGCGGAGAATGGAATGGTACAAAGCTAGTTTTTTCAATGTTCAAGGATAATTTGTTAACATATAAAAACTCGCTTACCTTTAATAGTTCTACATTTAAGTTGATTTCTAAATCCAGATATTAGGATTATTAAGAAACAAGTGGGCCAAGCACTGATCCCTGTGGTATTCCACAGTTAAACTTGAGTTTGCAGTGTTGACGTTCGTTAGGGAAGGAAAACTGGGAAAATCGAAGAATCACACTCGGAGTAAGGCGACAATCAACATCAACTGAACCCGCATCGCAGTATGACACCGGGCCGGAAATGATGTCGGTCTACATTAGAGGATTCCAGCGTTCTCTAACAATACTCTACGACCTCTGTAATTAAACTTACTTTATTGCCCAAAAATAGTATTATTCAAAACCATGCATATGTTGAATTATCTGTCCTTACCAACTGATAGATTTCTATATAATTAACAAACATATTAGTGACGTTATTTTAATTTTCCGGCGTAGGAGTCCGATGGCGACGTTATGTTGCGCCGGATTTTTTTCAGGCCAAGGGATTTGATGAATGTGATCCTCATAAAACATTAGAAAAACAAAAAAAAAATGACTCTAAAATAGTGAGACCCAGTAAAGAAAACTAAAATCATCGTAAAATGTAAGTCACTGCAAGAGATATAGAATTTTTTCTATAAAGAGAAAACTCGGCACGCCTGTCAAAAATTAGCTGCTATGAAAACGTCGTGGCTAAATTGATTCTAGTGTCATACCAGTTCAAAACTGTTTTCCACAATACTTGCTCATCCAAATTCAACCATACAATTGAAATCGCAATATAAAATACCTCCCTCTCTTGCAGATTTAAGGTCGAGTAATAAAAACTCACAAAACTTAAAAGAAGCAGCCTCTTTTTGCACATCAACAAACAGATGAGTCAACTTAACAGAATCAAATGAATAAAGGGTGAAAGTTTCTAAAGAAACTGTGGTGCTGCGTCGGTGGGAGTAACAAAGTAATTTGGTTATCTCAACTAAGTTGAAAATGTAAATTGGCCACCGTAACGAGTTATAAAGGGCTAACGCTCGAAACGTCAGCTTTATAACTCGTTACGGTGGCCAATTTACATTTTCAACTTAGTTGAGATAACCAAATTGCCTTAACAGAATCAAAGTTACGTTCTGAGCTCGTGCCTAAATAACTCAGTATTTAAATATGCGCTTTGAAAAACCCGTATAATAAGTGAAAATAAAAAGTGACAGTAATAGAAAAGGAAAACTAAAGTAATTAATCTCGAACGAACACTGTTATACCATGGCCTCGTGAGCGTATCTCCTGTCAGTACCATCTACTTTAAAGAAAACAAATCAACAAAAAAGTGAAGGACAAGGCTCGATTTGATTAAAACTAAAATAAACACTGTGCACCTATCTGCTTGACATTTTAGTGAACGTCCGCCTCAGGGATATTATCCAAAATTTAACCTTTTTCTTTCTACGAAAGTTGAAAAGCATAGAGTCCCATGTTTTTGTAAGAAGATCTTAATTCAACATTTCCCCTCTATCTACAGGGTGTAGCTGGAAAACGATAACGTATATGTCTACCTTTTGAACACCTGGCGCGGAACTTTCTTTCTGATAGGTGTCACACTTTGCATAACGTTGTCGAGTTGATCCTTTGAGGATCTTGGTTTGTGAATCATGTCTTGTCTTGTTTTTAAATTGTCTTGAAGGTAAGTCACCTTTTTTTTTATCTCCACGGCAAACTTTCTCATTGCTTTTGTATGAAACTTTTTCTTTTTATCAATGTTTGGGTCCGAAGACCATCGGAGTTTCTAGTAAAAAAGACAAATATACATACAATTTGAAGGCTACCTGTGTACTCCACTATTATATTTTATTTGGAGCAATTCGAAGCAAAGGAAATCATTGCGAAACTGTATACTAAAGATGAAAGGACATACTTTTAGGAACACAACTTGCACTAAAGCAATAATATTTTGCTTTACCACGCAATATCAAAAATTTGAATGGGATCGAAAATGGCGGGGGCTGACTAAGGGACCTTTAGGAAGCTGAGGACCCAGCAATCACTATATTATGCTTCAAGGCTACTTACACATTAAGCCCAATGTTAGCAGGAATAACTTCTTCATGTAGAAAATACTGTTTTATTTCTTTTAAGTTTTAATTATTTTCCTGTATCATATTTTAAAAGAGTCAATAGAAAATGACACTCTGTGTTAGCATCATGAAATATATTGAATATGGAAAGATAGAACAAACGACTATACTGTAAAATATATTTGATCTCAGCAATGATATGGACTTGTGCCTGTAAAAAGTAAAATTTAAAGGCGGCTACTTGAAATACCACCTTGCATACAGGTGGTTCGATCGGGTTTTTGTGTAACAATACTGTTTAAGAGGAACACCACCATTGACAATAAGATAGATAATCGAACATTCAACGACGCCTATGCTTCGGACCGTGGATGAACGTTGGACGATTTCCTGTATTTAAGCCGAATTCCTTTCGATCGGATTTTCGAGTAACGACACTGTTGAACTTTGAGCAACTAGAGCACCACTAAGATGAATCGAACAGAAAATCAAACGTTACTAATGCAGTAGAGGTAGATGAAAGTTTCAGATGACATATTGACATTGAGATATTGACAGCGACCTCCTAAAAACCTGCAATATCATCTACAAGGGTAGGACACTAGATACAGTGCATCTTGAAGTATGATGATATGATGATGTTAATTCCGTTCTTAATCGGTCGTACTCATTCTCAATTGAGAAATTCAATGGTTTCTGTTGGTTGATGCCTTACGATTAGACCAGTCACGTTTCTTTAATAGAAAGAGGAAACAACTGTCAGATTAAAACACTAGTCGAAAATGTACTCCTACAACTATGCTAGAGGCCGACGGGCCATTGGAGTCTTGGTTCAGATGAAACTGGAATGGGATCAGTTTCAGTGGGGTTGAGTCTTCGTGCAGCTTGGTATGACTCGGGGTAGAGTCTGGCAGGTCTGGGCTGGGCGGACGTAACAAGTCTGGTGGGGCAGAGGGCTGGGTCTGAGCCTGATGATATCCTCATCATGTGAAGGGACAACAGAGTGGTACGATGGTGGTGGGAGGGTGTGTGGTACAGGGTAACACTTGGCTAGCTTCACCTTGAAGATGTAGTCCTGAGTTAAGAGCCAGAGAACCTCAATCGATGCTAACAATAATATATCTATCTCGGCCAGAGATCACAGACCCCAGGTCTCTGGGGCTTGTGCGCGGCAACCGTCTTTGGCCGCTTCGCTGAAAAGTATGCTTAGTTTGGTGGGCTTGTTGCTACCGTATTGCAGCATCATGCCTCTTTTTAATTCCCTCTGAAGATAAAGAAGTAAGCTTATATGGGAAGTTTGAGAAAGATGAGAAATCCTTCATTCCTAATTCTTATCCACAAACAATTGTCCAATGAGGCCTTTAGAGAGGGAAACTGCCTGACATTTGAGGGCCTGAACTTTCTTGTGCCCATTGTATACCATCGTTTGATGCACTCCTGGTCTACACATCGGAAGGACCGCTCCATCTGTAAACCCAAAACAGTTGTTGAGGGCAGTGCTTTTGTCACGGCATAGCATCAGCATATTGTTGAAGAGAAAGTGGATTGAGAATAGGCTGATTCCAGGCTGTGATTCTCCGATGATGTAGATCGTAGATTTAGTTCAGCACAATGTTCGATTTCCCAGTACACAAAACAGGAACTGGTCTTGCAAACCGGCGAAGAAGAAAATAAAGTCCCTCTATTCGGTCGCAAACACTTCCTTGCGGGCACTCAAATGTGGGTGTCAATTGACGCACATCAGCGAGACGCTCTATATCTCCCCTTTCAAATCGAAACTCGGGTTTGCATTCGGCCTCGCTAATGTTTTCTTCTAAGTAAAAATTCTTCCTATTCGTAGTAAGGCAGCTCTAAAGTAACAGGCTTATTAGCTTCCTACAGAAACAGTAACTCCTCGTCGGTCATAAGCAATAACAATCATTTCGTTAGTCTTTTTAAAAGATGCACCAGTACTAGAAACTTCAGGTTCGCTGCCGTATTCCTTTAAAAAAACCCATTCCTAAGCGTGGAGTCTTTCCCGCCAAGGACGTCGCATTATTTAAACCCAGTCGGAATTTTGGCTTATGCGCATGCACCAAATTAAAATATTGTACAGTTTTGTACGTGAGCCTCAGCAAAATCTACCATGTTGGTAAACAATCCCTTTCTTAGCAATCTCAAGGCCCATT
>Ga0126337_10002452_pt1 | contig 11837 bp, 9 predicted proteins | sample DipCmetagenome_FD_92527 | JGI IMG/M metagenome (GOLD analysis project Ga0126337, IMG submission 92527) | Coral microbial communities from La Bocana,Puerto Morelos, Mexico - Diploria C A metagenome | ecosystem: Host-associated > Invertebrates > Cnidaria > Coral | place: La Bocana,Puerto Morelos... | reverse complement strand
TGTCACCAATGCACATGGAAATTCCATTAGGAACAATACATGCAATGAAAGTAGCAAAACATGTACACACAACAACACTGTTTTAAGCAGAAACTAAATTTGCTTCCTGTGATATTTTGTTTTATTACAGCATGACAAAAACTTTGTACTTGAATTATGTTTCTTTCTCCTTTTTTACAGCATACTCAGTTCCAAGAATGGTTGCAATTTCGCCTTGCATAAATGCCCAGGGTAGATCACTTCCTTGAAGAGGGCACCTCTCCCCACTGGGACAGAAAACTTCTGAACCTGCTCCCTGCTTTTTAATACTCTCACGTGAACAGGGGAAACAGAACTTGTGGTGAGCTACAGATGGGCACTGTACAAAGTGAGTGTCTTCCAGCTTGTCACGACAAAGGCTGCATGTTAAAATATTCACTGTGGTGCCCCTCCCTTTGACTTCTCCTTCGCCTGGAGCATCCACGCCTTTTGCTCCACCAGAGCCTGGCAAGGGCCTTGGTGATTGATGTGGTCGTGGTGAAAGTCGCTCGGCACCAGGTGAACCAGCAACAAGTGCATTTGGGCCATTTCTCGAGTCTTCACGAAGCACTGAACTAGGAGGTAATTCGAACCGATTCATCATGGTGCCCATGGGTGATTTAACTTGAGCACGGGCATGTTCAGAGACTGACAAACTAGAGGCACTCTTGGATACTGCAAGTGAGACCATTGGTGGGACTGATGCAGATGGTATGGAACTGACAGGTGTTCCTGGAGGCAGTGGCGTTCCTGGGCCATGAACTGCTAATTTGACTCCATCTGCTGATTGGTTTGGCATCCACACACTATGCAGGGCGTCATCACGTGTCATGCGCCCATGCATGGCCCCTGTGCGCTTACCAGCAGCAACTTCAAATTCTTCCAAATCAATTGCACCTTTACGCTTTCGACCATAAGCGGGTCCTGACCGATGAAAGCTGAGGTTCACATTGGGTAACACTGGAAATTCGGCATCTAGTTGAGGTTTAGCCAGAAATTCAGGATTAACAGCTTCCTTGAACAAACGCACGGGCTCAGGAAGGAAATCTCCAAGCAATCGCCACTCTCCTTTTGAACGATCTTTTTCGTATTCCAAGTATTTGAATCCAGAAGAAAGCGGCTTTGCCATTTCCTTCAAAGACTCCGTGTACATCTGTTTAGCCACTCCAGAGGCACTTTGAAAAACACAACCAGATCCTCGGGGATACTCGATGAAAATCTTAAGTTCATAGTCAATCCCAGGCTTACAGCTGACATCGAAAGCAAACACACGGCCAACGAAAGCATAATCTTTCTTGAACCTGATATCAAACGGACAAGACCTGTTCAAGGTGTTCAGAGTATCCCGTATAAGTTCTGGCCGGGGGCCATCAACTACAAAATTTTGTTGAGGTCCATTCGGGGTCAAGGGTGGATGAAGTCTTTGTAACGCATTTCCGTTTGCATGCCTCGCGTCTTCGATGTTGAAACCAGAGCCTCGTCTTTCCATTTCGCGAGAACCAATATTTCCTGGAGGTCGAGTTACTTTCGAGCCCGGTCCATTCACAGCCTCGGCGCTCCCGTGTCCGTGTGAGTTTTCTATTCCTTCCTCGCCAATTCTGTTGGGGTTCTGAAGTTTACCAGCAGCTTTTCTTTGCTCTGAAAATTGTGGCGGGTAGTTAGTACCGTTCGCGGGTGGCGGACTAGGAGTTGAAGATACAGACGATCCCGCCGAATTTAGTCGCTCTGTTTTTTGTCCTCGACTCCTGTTGGCTTCGTTATTTTCCCATGTTCGCCTTAAAATCCTAGAATAGTGTATAACATCTTCAATTCGGTCAGGGCCTTCGTAGTTACAACAACCACGGCAAACAGGTTCCGAAAAATCCTGCAAAATTGCCCAAGGAGAGTGAGGAAGATCGCATAAGAAGCAGTGCTGACGATGGAAGCGAGGAGTGGACATTTTCGACGAACTGCTCGAGTTAAAAGGAAATAAAAATTTCCAGACGTTTTCGTAAATTGCTATTCAGTAGTAACTGAAGCTATTGTTCCCCAAGCATGGAATATGAATTCTCTAGTCTGATTATTTCCAGTTCCTTCTTCATCACCAACACCACTGTGAAATGGTGATACTGTCACTGCTCGCTTGGGTCAATCGATGTGGCCGTATTACGTTATTCAAGGCACGTGTGCTCATAAAAATCGCTCGCTCTTGATTACTAGGATATCGAGGAACCGTATGGAAAAATTCCCAATAGAAAGGCCCAGAACACTAATCCACGGAACGAAGAACGAGTTCAAACAATTGCCATCAAATAAATATGTGACGCGAAATTCGATCACCCCATGAGCCCTCTAAAAGTCTAAATTTAGGTTCGTTGAGAAATTATCATATCAGTGACCGAACCGCGCTCCACGGCAATACGTCAAAACAATAAGTGAACTCACACACACTTCCTGTGACGTCACAACAGTCGATGAATCTTGACAGGGCGGGGCGAATAAAGGTTTGATAAATTACGCAATGCGGCCGCTACGCACCAGAACTAATCTTCGTAGGAAAAAGAACTCATCATACTTTATTTTGGCGCTCTGAAGCGTAATTCTATCGAACAACGTGGAATATTTCTACCAAAAACCATGATGCAATCCCTATTAAGAAACGCAACCAACAAATTGAATATTCATTTCGTGTCTCCTTAGCATGATGATCACATGATCAACACACAGCTTCCTTCGCGATTGGCGACAAAAATATCAGCCTAAACACCAGATTGGCAAGGAGGGTAATTCAGCCGAAAAGAGTCAAATTAGTTTACTAACTATTCTGAACACTGAACTCCTAGCGCAATGACAAACAACGCAGAAATGAAACAAGGAAAGTACTATTCCAACGTGTTCCGCGAAACAAAAGAACTTACGCACGTAAATTATGTATAGAATGTCGTTTGGTGACGTCAACATTTCCACGGTTACCAACCCCAGGCAAAGGAACGAACACAAAACAAAACCGCACCGCCCTTGCGTAAGTTTACATAAGCTTTCTTTCCGGAAAATAACACAAAATTAATATGCGAACGTCCATGGTTCAATGCCTTAGTACCGGATACGGTAAATTGCATTTGAAACGAATCCCATTTGTAATGAATATGCTACTATCAAATGGCGTCATTTGATCCCGGAGCAGACATTACCCAATATTCACTGAAACAGGGCAAGAATTTGAATCATCTGTGGCGTGTTTACAGTTTATTTTCGGAAATTTGAACATGCAAATTCGGATCAAATTCTTAAAAGGAAGCGTTTCAGCTCTGAAACAACGGCGCAAATGAGTTTCTTGTCAACAACGCTGAAAACGCCAACGCAATTCAACGCAATTGTCTGTCACGATTTTTTCAATTGTATAAACTCAACGTAATTACGAAAGCTTTGCCAGTCACAGTAAATTAAAATACTGTATCCTTCACAGTAATGCACAACGTGTCATCAGCAGTATTAATCGTTGATCTTTGTTTGAATCCAACCCCAACACGCAATGTGGACATGCGCAAATAAAAAAAAATGCTGAATCAAGCCACGTTGTTTGCCCTTTATTTGCATGCGTGAAAATCTTCCAGATCCAACTGTCTGCTTTCAGACAAAAGTCTACAAACACCAAGTAATTAGGAAAGAGTAGAAAAGTATAGTTTACGTTTTTGACACACAGCAACTTTAAAACTACTTTCCCAGTAAACATAGTGAAAAGTTTCCCCAGGCTGTGTTTATACAACCGTGCTAGGTTACGCACAAACGCAGCCCGTCGGCGCGAGGCGTGTATTTTATCATGAAACGTAATATTACTTAAGTTGCAAGCAAAGGTGTACCATGTTTTCCAACTTGAGCGGACATTGTACTTCCGATTTTAAAAGAAATTGTCACGCAAACTGACACAAAGCATGGCAAACGGAACTCTGGAAATACAATCATGATGTTTTTAAAAACAATATGTCCTTGAAGACAAACCACAAACAGCTGTGAATATTCCCTCTCCAAAAGGAAACCGCCGGCTCTATTATCATGGAAATAATGCAAGCTCTCCTTTCGCCATAATCACGTGTCTTGTTATGTAACCTGGCTATAAACTCGCGAACATCACTCGTCAATGGCCTGGAAATAGTCCATTAGGTAATAGGCCCTCCAAGCTCGTATTTCAATTTTGGAGGTCGTGGAATCAAATTCGAGAAATTTCGAGAGCTGACGCTCACTTCTCATTCTTTTTAAGCAGTCGCTCTTAGGTTTATCTGCGAAAATGCTTATAAACAAGGATTCATTTCGTTCCCAACAAGAGGTGAATGACGAGGGGGGTGTTATTCTACAATCGATATCAACTACCAATCTGTGCAAAAGGCGGGGCTTGCTAGATAAGAAGGGAAGGGGCGTGTCAGGCCTTTTCGACTCGTCTGCAAAATTTAGCTTTATAAGTGTCAGTGGATTTATTCCCAAGCGCATGGCTCAAACAGAGTTGGAAAAGCGTTTGTATAAAAAATCGAAAACCATCAAATGGCGACACGCTAAAGGTGAAAAACGTCTTACTCGATGCGATGACACAGCATTCCAGCCTTACCAAAACTGCGTCGCACAAACACGTACAGTCGCACACACAAAGATATCTGATCTTATCGATTTCAACGCAATGCTCTTACCGCAACTCTTTGACCCTCGCCTCGAAAAACAAGATCCCAGATTCCTGCTATGTCATGCCTGTCATGACTCCTCGGTGTTTATCTTTCTTGGCACAAATGTGTCACTGCTTCCTGTCTATCATGTTCGCGCCGGCCGGGTGAGTCCAGGCGGATATTTCACATTGACCATGCGCCGAATTTTTGCAACTGAACTCATATTTGAGATAATCTTTTTAGAAACAGCGCTACTCAGGGTTATTGACTTTCGCCGATTTAGTGGCCGGGATTGAGAAGGAATAAATTGTAAATCGAATCAATCTTGATCAAACTGTCCATGACAAGGTAGTATGGCTGTACAAGGGTTAACAAAACAAGCAAACGCCGTGCCGGATATTATACACACTAGCTGGAGTACCGTATTTCCTCGAATAATACCCTCCCCTCGAAAAATAGCCACCCGTCTGCGCGAAAATAAAATAATCGCGCCCTTGGCTATTATTCGAGGAAACATGCGAACACGGAGTGAGCCTCACGGCAAAAAAAACTCGAATGAGCAAAGACGGCGAGCGGAACACAGATACACTGCATTCCATTCCATTGCTCTAACAAGGCTAAACAAAAGTGTTGTGAAGTAAAACGGAAAAAAAAAACACGCTCAAGGAAAAGTGCCCTTCAAAAACAGGAGGGCGACTAACGACGTCTTTCGCTGTTTTAGACATTGCTTAGACAACTTTTCCGCACGAGTTAAGTGATCACGTTTGCGTTGTACGTGTTTTGATAAAGTTAAATATGACTAAATGTTTCCGGGTCGCGCTCCTCTGCTTTCAGCAGTGAGGAAGTTTAACAAGATTCAATCCCACCTATGTGAACTTGACTTACCTTGATTACATGTCTTCGCTAATGAAAACCGATGACCGTCGAGAAATTTCAGACAAATAATTAAAACATGAGAACTGGTGGACATGCAGACGAGATAAATTTTCACTATTTCAGTAGATTATAATATCAAAGCGAAATAATAACAAAACAAAGGAGTGGACGGAGATACAGAAAACGTGATAGATGGTCGCAATTTGAAAATAATATTAGGTTACAAGCGGATGGAGAATCGGAGTAATACGTGATAGATTTTCACCACTTTAGACTTGCCATTTCCCACTTCCGAGTTCCGATTTGTCAAAACAAAACAGAAGCAATTTTCTCATCATCCTAATGTTTCCTTTAAGGAAGAAAACCAAAACAATTTATGATTTCTATTTTTCAATGAAGCATTTACCATGGTGCTTTCCTGAAATATGTCTCAGTAAATGTTAAAAATGTATTACATCCAGATGTCAGATGTTAAACTGAAATATTATTGTTTGAAAACATCTACACGTGTGGCGACAAACGGAAATAATTTTATGCGTCCTTTGTAACAAGTGATATTCATGAGATGTCTGCGAATCATTCGTCATACTTAATATATTTCTGCCAGCTATATTCAGTTAAATATACGTATCACGTATGGTTTTATAAATAGACAAGCCCCGGCCTACAGCACAGCAGGATGACAACATACACATATATGCTTAAGTGTCTTCAAATAAACGGAACGTTTTAAAACAGTATTATAGATCAGATGACTTCCTTGTAAGCTTTATGCTATGGTCTTTTCCATGTTTTATGATTAAACATAGTTTTTTTGAAATTGGGGTATAGCATGCGAGCGAAAATATTTTTAAAAACAATAGCCTTCATAAGGCGCGAAAATATGCTCGAATATTTGACCGCGGACAGTATCTGTTCCGAGAAGGGAACAGTTTTCCGAGAGCGCCCGAGAGCGAAGCTCGAAGAAAAGTGTGAGCTTCGAGGACAAATATCCGAGCATATTTTCAAAGTTAGCTTCGAGGACAAATATCCGAGCATATTTTCAAAGTTAAATGGAGGCTATTGTGTTTATTATCCTTCAAACATTTTTCGCAACACCCGAGATCTGTCTACTGGCTTCCAAAGTCACGTCTTTCAATTCATTTCGAGACATGTTCCACATGCTGGCGTACGATGCGCTGGAGACCTCTGAAGAAGTCAGATCCTTGGCCTGCACTTGAAACCAAGGCAAGCTGCTTTTCTTAGAGAAGTTCAACGTCTACACCCGGGCGTCTAGAGGTGGACGAAATTGTGCCTTCGCTTACGAGCTCGATCAGGTTAGCATTGAGAGCATCATTTGCAGGGTTAAACTCTCTCTCAAAACATCATACTGAAGTTTGTGCTTTTTTTATACAAGTATCTATCCAGACCAGCTCGACTTGTTCCCATTGAATTACCACTGAATACGAACATTTGCCGTCATGGGAGCCAGTTTTGACGTACAATCTACGTAAAATATTTACGAGCACTTCTTTTATAAACTCATTAATGGCATCTTTATTTCTTTCTCCTTTCGCCGAGCTGAAAGGAAATTTAATACAAAATACTCTAGAATGACAGTGGCTGACAACTTTTCGCCTTTTAGCACGTCTCTTTAGTGACATTTTCATTCAAAGACTGTTGAACAAACTGTAACTTATAGTTGACGGAAAACATGCGAAATCTCCAACGAGTATGTGTATTCGAACATTCGAGATGAAAAATAACGTCAAAAACGAACAGCGTATGAAGGGATTTTTTTGGTGTTTTCTGGTACCGCTTTATCGACCAGCAGATTTATTTCGTCTCCTGATACGAAAGCAAACCGTTCTGCCATCCTCACTTTAATTTTATGTGAGACTTGGGGAATATCTGGGGAATATCCGAGGATATTCCCCAGTTTTAGCTGGGGTATATTCAGTCACGTGACGCGGTTAGCTCAATCGCGAGCGAAAACATTTGATGGATTATAAGATGGATTATAATCGAAAAAATATCGATTTCAACCACTATACTTTCATGTTACTACTTGTTGACTGTCGGACTGTACTATATCTTCCTGTCAGCGTGGTACGATGCAATGGAACCCTGATAAAAACAACTAGATAGCTCTCAATGCGATCATATCCCTGAACACTTTCGACGCTTATATCAATGATGGTGTTTGACCAAATTTCCAAACACATCGAAGTTCATCAAAACTACTTGGCCTACTTTTTATTCTTTTCAGTGTCTGTCATGTTTGATATGTTACAACGTTCATAGCATTCACCTTTTGCGCAAATAGTGCACGAGCGGACGAAAAAGAAGGAGAATTATTACTGATTTCTGAGACCGTATGTACGCAGTTGTTTGCAAAGAAATGGCTGTATTTCGTTACTCATTACATCCTTGTAAATTTGAAATAAATAATGCTAAGGAGAGCAAGAAAATTCTCGTTATGTACGTTATTTTAGCGTTATACCCGAGTTCGTTGTATATATAAACAAGTCCAGCCAAGCTCTTTGGCCGTTCGACCAGGTCAAATTCATTCCATGTATCCTCCGGCATGTCAGGCGTTACAGAAAAATATTTACCTGTCAGGCGGTGTACGATGTTCCAACCCCGTCTGATCACCTCTGAACGCGGGATCTTGGGACACAAGTTCTTTCATAAGTCCTCGACCTTGGAAAAACCAGACACGTTTTTGTACACATTTTAATTTTCGTTCAATTAAAATGACACAGAAACTCAAGACATGGTTACCAGCATACCTAAAATGTTTATCAACTACATTTTGAGAGCACCTCTCTGACAGCAACCATAGAAACCAGACGCTGCAATGGTCATCGCCATGGTGCGTGAAACCTCTAGCTCTACTGTTAAGAGGAGGATTTAGAAGAGGGACCCGGGGAGCGGGGAGTGAGTCGGGCCCACCTTAAAAAGAGCTCTGGATCCGCCACATCCAACACAGTTTTTGATGGCTGCGTTTCTTTCCCTTACCACTGATCCAAAAATGGCAACACGCAAGTTAAAAACACAAACTTCCGATTTTTGATAGTTAAGCAGACGTAAGTATCGTTGCCATGGAACATGAATAAACATAAAAAGATCTCTCAAAACGGTTTTGTTTATTTGCACAAAATCTATAGTAGTCCCTTTTGACTAGCTTTGAAGTTTGTTGCTTATCGATCTCATCGATTACAACCAGAAATTGAAATCGAAGTGAACACACAAAAAACGTCATTTTTCACTTGTATAAAATTGGGCGAAACTTGATGGACAATAAGCTCCTGAGAAAAAACGATCATTAAGAAATCGTAACAACAGGGTCTTGTGTATATGGTATCATAACGAGACTTCTTTTGGGGTTTTCCATTTTGTAATCTTCTATAACGCTAATTTTTCTCCTAATGCAGAGCTGTTCTGTCAAACAATACTTACTTTAAATCAGTAGTTTATGAAAGTTATGACATCAAAAGTAAGTTTTTCTCTTGCAACTTGCGGGTCTTTTTTTAGCCTAGTTGCCTTATTTTTGCCATTTGTACCCCGTTCAAAACTAGCTTACCTTTGTGGGTCATTTCCCTCGTATAAGAAGGCAATCTGGGAGCAATATCTGATTCAAATCGTACCCGGGCTTTTTTCTCCGCCCTCATGTCAGCATCAGAACGAGACCCTTTAGCACGAGACCTTGGCAAGTCATAACGGGACATAGGAATGGGCGGTCGTTTGCGAGGGAGAGGAGTCTGGAGCGGAGACTCTTCCGAAGAAATAGATTCTTGAGGAGAAGTCTGGGTTCTAGTGTTTCTGACCAGTTTGTGTTTTTCTGTAATTAGTCAAAAAAAAAAAAAATAAATAAGTTAACAAAAAGCTTCCGAGTATTTGAACCAGCAGTGTGTCATATGTACTGCTACATAACAATTAGACAAGGTGACTATTAGAAGGAGAGAAATCAATTACCAGACTTAAAGCACCAAGAAACTTGAGTACAGATTAAAAACTTACCTAAGGCTGGTATGCTACCTGGATGAGACAATGGATCTTTAAGATCATGTGGACTTTCATGAGTGGTGTGGGGCTGATAGTGTTCAGGTACAGTATACCGTCCTTGAGTTAAATCGTCCCGCAACACTGCCCCCGGTGTGTTGTGGTGAGAAGACACTGAAGGCACTGGCTTGTGGCTAGCAGCTGTCATGTGACTAGGTGGTGGCATCCCAGTGGTATCCACTGTGTGGGATGGACGCGTCATTACCGAGGGCTGAAGGGAACCAGTGGAATATGTGACTGGCGCTGACTGATGATCAAACAATAGAACTTGCTATTAGAAGAGAACAGCACACTTTCTCTAGAGTTGTAAAGTCTAGATTTTGCTTTACTTCACCTACCGAAACCTGCATTCAATACCCATCTCCACAAATAAGGCATGTCATATTGTTGTACTCAACAAAACAAAGTCTAATTATGGCCACCATTAAGAACATAGCCACAAGTATTCACAGTCTAAACAGGGCTGGCCCCTTAACAGGACACCAGGGAGTCCTGTAAAGGGTGTCCTGCCAGGGTGGCAGGTGGGAGTGAGTGGACTGATTCTCTGAGCTAAGACTAAGTGGATGATTCAGTGAGACTCCAAATGATACAAGGTACGTTTTTGTATTTAATCAGAGTTATACTCAGATATAAATGCATGCACCAATCTGTTCACCCATCTGGACTCATTTGAATTTTCTCTTCCTAATGGCAGGTGTGACATGAATTTACATACTTGTGCTTCCAGCATCTTGGTTTGCAGATCTTCCAACCTCTTTAATCTTTCTTCAATCTGTTGTTGTAGTTTACTCTCCTTCTCCTTGCCCTGCATCTCCTGTTGTCTGTCATGATTTTGTTGAAGAACTTGTAGATTACTGACAAGGGCAGCGATCTGAGATTCCAAGGAATGCTGCAGCTGCATTATTTTTAACCCAGAGCAAAAAAATCCAAAATAAAGAAAATACAGTCAAACAAATTAAATCTACAGCAAACATTGAGGTGTTTGGCAATGCAGTAAAGAACAGTCTTGATTGTTTGCTAATAAAAATCTTCCCAATCAAAAAACTAAAACAGGAAAATTTGTCAAAAAATATGCCCACTAAGATCAGAAATATAAACAATGTTGAGGTAATGATTTCCTTTGAGTGATTACTAGATAATAGTTCACTACAACTACTAATTGTAAAATTTTGACCCTATGCCCTAATGGGGGCCATAAGGATTGATGATAATGAATTGTAAAATTACAAGAGATGTCTAGCAATTCAATTCAAATAGGTATAATATATTATTAAACATGTAAAAGCACAGGATTTATCTCTGTGACTTTTTACCTGAAGGAAAGGTCCAGTCGCTGCTGATGCCGCCGCAGCAGCAATAGCTGCTGCAGTGGCTACAGGATTGTCACCGTTTGTTCCACCTTGTATTTTTCTTTCTTCCTCAGGCATAGGAGAAACTACTGTTGGCTGAACCAGTTTTTTTATTGGCCTTTTTTGATCTTGTCTGTTGGTAAAATGTAAAGAACACTTGTCATTACTTTTTCACTTTTTTTCAAACAATCCCTTGAAATTAATTTAGAATTTAGGAATTATTAGAATTATTGATTTAGCCAAGCCTAAAAGCAGAGCTCCTGATTGCAATAACTAACCATAAAGAAAAAAAAAGGACTTGTCTTTCTTGGATCAGAAACTGAAAAAACGATCAATTTATTTTGAGCATGTAAATGTTCAGTGTGTGGTTTCTCAACTTTTCCCAGTTAAATTTTAAATAACTATACCTAATAAGTGTACCCAATTTGTCCAAGGTTGTACAAATTAATAACACAATATATCAGGGACTTCCAATATTGTTCAAGGAATATGTCTGAAGAAAAGTCAACAATGCGCCAGGAGTTAATTTGCTCCAAAATTCTGCCTTTGCATGTACTCTATCCCTCTTCCCCAGCGAAAGCCAGTACCAGGCCAGCAGTTTACTAAAAAAAAAAACACAGAAGACCTCTAAGCCTGAGACCACAATATGGTCACATGATTCTGGTCAGCAGATAGCTTGTTTTACAGCTTTCAATCATTAACCATAATATAGATGAAAGTAGACTACAAAGTCAGGGTGGTCTTAATTTGGCGATTCTGTGTCAAGTTGCAGGAGGAGTAAATAAAGAAAGCAAGTTGTAAATAGAATGCACTATTTACTCATTCCTGGACATTCCTGGCTTGAACCTGGACAACTCGATCTGGGGTTGGGTGCATTAACTATGAGTGCAGTATAACATACAGTATAACAACTCTTGAT
>Ga0126337_10002448_pt1 | contig 11846 bp, 9 predicted proteins | sample DipCmetagenome_FD_92527 | JGI IMG/M metagenome (GOLD analysis project Ga0126337, IMG submission 92527) | Coral microbial communities from La Bocana,Puerto Morelos, Mexico - Diploria C A metagenome | ecosystem: Host-associated > Invertebrates > Cnidaria > Coral | place: La Bocana,Puerto Morelos... | reverse complement strand
ATAATAATAATAATAATAATAATAATAATAATAATAATAACAATTTTACTACTTAAACGCAAGTTAACATTCTAATATGATCAAATGCGCCTAACAATGGCTCGACAACCTGAGCGAAAGTCATCTTCAGAGTCAAGTGAACAGTGTTTGTCAGGCGATGTCTGAATACAGATGGAATGATGCAGCTTTACAGATCTTATTTATGTGTGTCATCATACTCATAGTTTCATCGATCCATGGCCTTAGATTCTTAACTGCGCCCACAGCAGGAGTTATACTAGTATCACCTGCAGAAAGACAGTCAACGCTCACCTTTGCTAATTGCTGTCTAGTGCCAATGATGATGAAAAATGTTTTACTATCGTTTAGAATGAGTTTGTCTTTTATCATCCAGCTTCTTATAGCCTTTGATGCACTTCTCCATCGCCTAAATCGCATTAGATTCAGAGAACGCTTTGTCAGCATTGAATGATAAATATACTATGAGCTGAGTATCATCCGCGTATGCATGTGCCTGTGGTAAATACTGTTTTATAGCCTCAAATAACTTGCTAGCATAGAATATAAATAACAATGGGCCAAAGCACGAGCCCTGAGGAACTCCGCACGTCAGCCTAAATGTATCTGACTTCGTTTGGTAATAGGAAATAAATTGTGTTCTGTTAAACAGATAAGATTTAAACCAATAAAGCGCAGATCCATTTATATCAAAGCTTTTTCCATAACTGCCCTCGATATAGTAAAACAAGATGGCAGACGATGTTTGTTTGTATGCATACAGTAGCGCGGTTTCGCTTGACATAAGCAAAAAAAAATACGTTTCTGTCCTACTTCGGCTTGTGCTTATGCTTGTGTTGTTGACCTCCTCGTTATTGTTCAAAGCAGAAAATGTACTGCGCAGCTTCCCGCGCATCAATAACCGTTACCCTACTTGAAGGCTGCAGAGGTGGAAAGAACAGCGGACTGCTAATCAGGTACACGAGGATGTCGTTCTGTTGATTTATTATTACTTGGGCAAGCATGAATTTTTTTCGGCAATTCACTGTTAAGAAAATGAGGGTCCCTTTCTGGAGTTGATTTTCAGTTTTGGTTATGTGTAGTATCACAAAATGATTTCCTAAAAAATAGTTATAAGACTGCGTTGCCGTAGTAGCTGCATAAGGATACCAATGTCAGTTCTAAAAACTGACAAACAAAACAACTGAAGCAGCGACTTTGAGTAAGACTTAAGGGTTTCCACCCTCGTATTTGGAACGCGGAATTCGCAGGAACTTTTATCGGCAACTTTGATGACAGAAAACTGCATTTTAATGCTAATCAACAGTGTGTATAGAGCGAGGACCATGTCACTGAGATGAACAACCATTTTCATTCAGCTCAGTTCGTTAATGTATACAGTATTAGTACTCGTTACGGAATACTCCTTTAGCCAGGAGATCGAGTCTTACGTAAGACCGCGCGTTAAAATTCACAATGAGAAATTAGACGACTGGTATGAGACAAAAATTACTCGATTAGCCGTGCTTTATTTTTTTATATTAGTGTCTTCAAGAAAATAGTAAAGAAAAGAAGTTTCAATCCAAGAAATTTAGAATGTGAGAATGCTAAATGTGGGTACATGCTCAAACGGCTATAAGGGGATGTAAATTGAATCGCGTGAAAAAATTCTTAAAAGGCGTCTGTTTGACGGTTGAAATCGATGCGCTGTGCTACAGATAATTGAGGTATAAAATATTGAGGCTATGTATGTAACGTGAAATCTCATGGAAATGATTACCGCGTCCAAAAATTTCCGTGAAGCAATTAAATCGAGCTTAACACAAAAGTGAGCGTGCTGTAAGGTAACAGAGGTTCAGTGAATCTCGCTGACCAAATACCTACGTGATCTAGATCTACACATCGCGTGACCTACAATCACAATTATTTGACTTTGTCCATTGTGGTTTCGCATTGTTTCTTCGCAAACAAAGGCTTAATAAAAATAGAATTCGGCGAGAGCTTTGACTGTTAGCTCTAAATACCGAAACTAAAGAGAACGTGAGTGTACTATAAATCAGTTGGGCGGTGACTGCACGTGACGGCAGCCTGACGCAAAGATGACCGAGCAGTTAATTGGCTTCCACTAAGAGCAATTTGAGTTTGTCAGCGATTATTTGAGAGTAGATTACGTTCTTCTACAATAAGTTTGCAAAGTTTGGCTTCCTTCGGTCATCTTCAGCCGTCAAGGGACTGACACTGCACACATAATGTCTACTGAGTTCATTTATCAACAGCGATCCACAGCTTACCCAAATTGCTCGCACCATTTTGCATTGACGTACAGATGGAGCTACGCAAAACCGCAAAAGCATACAAATTATAATCCAAAACACGTGTATTTTATATTCATAACTCTATGAACAAAATCGTTTGTAGACGATAGTAAATAAATGATATTGACTAACTTTGAAATCTTTGGCAAAAACTTCCAATGAAACAAACTGTTAATACCATATTTACATAGTTATTTTGATTTATGTATACGTTTCAATCAAAGGGAAAGCTAAAAACAATAGTCCATTAATAACTTGATTTATCTTGAAGAAATGGGAGGCCTGAATCGACTGAATTATATTTTAAAAAATATTTATCCGAAAAAGTAAGCAAGTGGTCAAAGTAAGCGGGTCAGTTTACATCATAGGGCATCACTGTAAAGACGAGACTAATGAAACAGAACTTTAAAAATTTGTGCAAGATGGCTAAGAAAATGTCGCCCAAGACTCCAACGGGACGCACAAAAGATACTGTACAAAATTACACAGTTTCTCCTAAAAGTTATCAACCAAAGTGAGCAAGATCTGATTATGTTCAAGTACCTTTTAGCCATAAGTATGTTTCATATGAAGGCGATAGCAAAGCAATACGAGAAAAATTAAGACATAAAATTTGAAAATGTTAATGCGGATTAGAAGCGGATGAAAGTGAACAAAACACGTATAGTTTAGAACAAGAGCATTTTTTTCACCATCGCAATAACGAAGAAATCTTTAACCGGTACATTTCCTCCACAAAAACGTCCAACTGATGCGATCAGTAAAAGACCTAAAGTATTGACAGGAAAATTGCAGGAGATTTACATCTTCGACGATACACTATGTTCTTAATAGCACTGGAGTACAATACGCGGGTGCTGATTGGTTGAAAACAGTTGACACCCAAAGGCGGGTTACTTTATAAACACGTGAGACGTTTATAAAGAAGCAGAATATATTTATAATTCCAAGGTAACTCAGTAGTACCGAAACACACGCGGAAAAAGTTGAACGAATTTTAAGTAGACTTGAAAGGTTTACTCAAATAGTACCAAGTTCTTCTTCTTTCCGAGGGGCAATATCTTTAAACGTCTTAATAACTTCAACTATTGTGCAGTGGCTTTCATTCTTTTACGCCCTAAGCTTGATAGATGAATTCTCCACACCTAATGCCAAATAATTATTGCAATGTTCGTTTTAGCGAAATATGATTCCATGGTCGTGAATTTTAATTTCTTTTTATTCACCTGTTGCCTGAGAGCTTGGCTGACCTTCTCTTGTCTTAACGAGTTTTTAAAACAGCGCTTTCTAATTGCAAATGTTACATTATACATATGTATTTAACGAGTCTTGCCTTGTGCTTAAAAGTAATCTGAAAAATATGAGCTATAAAAACGAGGTGACAAGAACCTGACAGGCATGTCAAGATCTTGAATTTTGTGTACGAGATAAGTTCACCATTGTAATGTAAAGTACAGACATTTAAAGTCCCCCTGTACATACTCGGTCGACCCATCAATCAATTTTGTCTTCCCTATCAAACGATCAGCACATACATGAATGAAAAACCACCAAGATAAATTTAAATAAACTTGGAAAGAAATAAAGACCTGTCTCTCAAAAAAAATCAACAATTTGAAATCATGGGGCGTTCTAATTGCAGGGATACAGTGGTTGTTTAATCGCAGGTTGAGAAGTCGAGAAACTTAAACGACAACATGGTACCATGCAAAAAACTGTTTCTTGGCTTTTAAGTTGTTACACATCGACTGATTTAAGGCACTTTTAGCTAGATTTATTGACAATCATTATGCAACTCTAGAGCACTTTCATCGGTTCCGAACTCAAGACATCGTTTCGAAAACAGCTCGGATAAGTATACGGACACACACGTTTGAACTTGATCATTCTTCACCCATTTTTTAGTAATTCTCTACCAAACCTGGTATGATCCACTGTAAAATGCGGACGTATAGTCAGATTACAGTACCTTACTACATTTAAACAGATGTAATTTGTTAAACAAGCGAGCGTGTTTATCGAGATTTCAAACTGGTAGAGTAAAGCTAGCCACAATGACTTCAACGTAAATGATACGTAGTACACGTGGCATTTTTAAGGTCTAACTAGTAACACATATTTATTTAAATTCAGAAATGTAATCGTATCGTGTTTGTTCAAATCTGCTGTAGGACAAGCCCAGTTGGCGACTTTTTAAAATCGAACGCGTACATAATAGCATTCTCAAAAGAATCTCATCAAATGTCATGGTTTCTCTGTTTACATTTGTGTTCTTTTTCCAGAATGTTCAATAAATTTTAAGAATCGTGATCTTTTATTGCGTTATGATAGCAATATAAATAAGCCACAACGGGATAAAGCTTGCCACCCGCCATTAAGATCTTAAAAACGTGCTGTTATTACAAATCAAAGATTTTCTTTCACGACTTAACGCCGATCTTGCAAATGAACTTTTCTCCATTTCAATTTTCTACAAAGTGATAAATCGCTTTGCGTTGGAAGGTGCAATAAACATGTTTATTCTTTTCATCTTTTTTAATTTGTAAGTTAAAGGGTGTTTACTTTGATGCTCCAGTATTCTTTGCTTTGTGAGTGTTTTTTATAAGTCCCATTCATTAATGACGAATCTCTACACCACTTCGCTATTGATTTGCTGTCAAAACAAAGCACTTTGGTCTCACAACACAATACGCGCGAGCTATGAAAAAAATATTGTTTACATTTCAAATCTAAACAACAAATGTGCTTTGCCCAATTGTTTTGGGAATAGACCTTTTCATTTGGGGTTTCATATACGCTGGCACCTGCAAGACCAAAACAGGATTGTCGGCAATTTCAAGAGGTTTTCATTCAACGATACCACTGATTACCAAAGAAGGTTGTGACATAGTCAAAAGCCACAGGCGTAAAATATTATGCCGAAACAGACGACAATTTATAACAATGTTAACTTCGTGTTTGGCTTGAGATTACGAAACGCCTTTGGAACACATTTGTTGCAAGCACATAGCTTTTTTTTCATTTTGTCGATCTTTGCGAAGTCTCTAAATTTTAAACACGCTTCGTATAGAAGTGAATATAATACTTACACAAAAACACTCTTGAAAAAGCATCAGATATGTTGACACTTAAAATTGACATTGGATGTTAAAGTGATTATGTAAGTTTCACTTCGGGGAATTTGTTCAAAATATTTACTTTCAGAAACGCCATGTTTAATGACGGGTTGAGCAGTTTTAAAGAAAGAAATTAAACGGAAAACCATTAAAGCGAAACCACTGTCGTTTTTTAACGAGTGCCGGGTAGCCTGTGTTCCTTTGTTAAAGTAATTGTTACAAAGCCTTAACAAAATAAAACCTTTACAAACAGAAAACGTTTTCGCTATCGCAAATTTCCAAAGAGCGGACGTTTAGGGCCATTCATATCGGCGAAAACAATTCAGATCATTACATCTTAGAATACAGAGGCAATAACAGCCGAGCCGCGAAACATTTTTCAATTTCTCATACCTTGGAAATTAGTTTAATTTTAGCCGGGGCCTTTGCCGCAACCCGCCTTTCAAGTTATTAAGTATGCCCGAAATGGCCAAAAGAAAACTTTAATAAAGTCTATAAAGACATTTCTTTGCGCTTTACAAAATGAGCTCTAGATTTAGTGTACGCTAATAAGAAAAAGGAAAAAGGGAAAATTTTATAATGTACTTTAGGACTGGTGTTCAATTTTTCGTTAGACAACGATACAACTGCTACCAGAAAAACGTCCGGCCACAGATATTAAACAAAGAGTGTTATTGCCTAAAGGAAAGAAATCTAAGCGGTGTTTGGCGTCCGGAAAGCTACAGGGCAGATCAACAATGGAAAGAAAAGCTCGCGTGTATTGTAATAAAGGTGCAGTGAGCTTCGTGTGAACAATAAACGGGTTCATATTTTTTATCAAGTTTGAGTTGTGAACTGAAATACTTACAACGTACTCTGTCTCTCTCTTTTTAATTAGCCTTGTCAACAATACAAAATGACCACAACTATAGTTAAGCGGCGCGCCAAATCAGAACAGACTCAATGGTCCGTGTTACGAGATTTTTATTACTTCATAAGTCCGACCAATGTCAAACTTCCTGCCTTGGAGAATGAGCCGACGGTGCCTTTGTGAACTGCTGTGGTCGGTGACACGTGAGCGAAGTTCAAACCAAATTTGAATATTTTATTTAACTATTATAAAAGCCGGCCTTTTGTTGTGGGCCAAACTTCAATAAGAAAATTAACGAGTAATTTGGATAAGTTTCGGTTTGATAGGCATGTGCTAATTAGGTATTCTGTATTTAATAGAAATGTTCAGGCCTGCCGACCTGTTGTGTCAACATTAAATGACATCGAAGCTTGCAGCACGGCGAGCCCTCAAATCGGCGACGAACAAAAGAAATTTTTGAAGTTTGTCGGTGTGTTTAGTCAGAAACATTTATTTCGATAACTTAAGTACACAGTAAACTGCGTACAAAAACCCGACATCTGTCCCAAAGCTTATTCAGAGCGTGTCGAGCTTGTTTTTAAAGATTAAGAAGTATTCGTCTGCCGGTTTAGACCCAACCAACGTCTGTGTCAGCGAACGTTTAAGACGGGAAAGATACCTCGCAATGCCAAGGCCTCTGAGGAATAGCTACGGTAGTGCAAAGCCACCTTATTCGTACATCTCGCTTACAGCCATGGCTATCCAAAGCTCTCCTCAGAAAATGTTGTCACTGAGCGAGATCTACCAGTTTATTATGGACCACTTTCCGTTCTACAGGGAAAACACACAGCGCTGGCAAAACTCCCTGCGACACAATCTAAGCTTCAACGACTGCTTTCTGAAGATTCCCCGCAGACCTGACCAGCCTGGGAAAGGCAGCCTGTGGGCGCTGCATCCAGACTGCGGAGCCATGTTCGAGAACGGGAGCTTTCTGCGCCGAAGAAAACGCTTCAAATCCGAGAAGGAGAGGACGACCAAGTTGGCCAAGCTAATCACAGACGAGACCAAAGATCCCGCACACAGCGCGACTCACATGATAGATGACAGTCCAGTTCGCGGCTGTGTCTCGCCTGTCGAAGTCAGTCAATCAGGCTTTAAGCATCCGTTTAACATAGAAAATCTCATTGGATCTGATATCAAGAGTGTGCAATCCTTCCCAGCTATGACTACCCCTATTCCGTCTCTTCCGACATGTCCCTCTTGTATGAACACGCCTCCGAGCGCAGCTCTGTCGGGCTATCAAGGAAACCTCTGGTCTGCAGTTCCAAGCGCGTACTTCGCCAAACCGTGCACTCACCACGAGCGTTTAAAAGAATATGAAATCGCAAGATTTGGACAACAGTTTTATCATTCCGGAGAACTCGCGCCGTTTTACGGAGCAGTTCCTGTCTCGACTGCAGTTCTTCCTCAAGCCATATTCCGGTGACCGAGACGTTGAACATTTCGCCTGCAACCTCGCACTGGAAGGAACTTTATTTACAACGAAACAATTGTAGCAGCGGCATGGAACAGCTCACATGATATATTTAAGGGGTGTTGTAGCGTCAAAGATCTCGAATAGTGAAACACTTACAGGTATACTTTCAGTGATAATGGTTAAGTTTTATTGAAAATTACTATCAAATGAACTGAAACTTTAAAACAAACGTCATTGTGGGTTACGCACGCACAAGCTTTCCTTCAGATTGCGAAAATGTCTGACAATTTCTTGGAAAAAAACGCAAGGCAATCATTACTATTCCTTTAAACAATTCGCTAATATCTTCATTTTGGTCGGTTCTGTTAGCACAAGTTATCGTACTCAATCGTAATTTCAGCACCGTTTCGACTGAAAATTTGGTAACATAGTGTCTCTCTGTAGGCTTAGAGGCTAATAAAGCCAGCTTTAACAAGTGGTGCCTCTATAAAGGCCAAACTGTTCGAAACACAAAGGTACTAGTGAAAATGCGAAATATGAAGTCGATAGTTTCAAAATGGTCCATGTTACAAAATGATTAGGTGACAAGGTCTCTTTAAATTTTATTTCATTCAAACCAGCCGTTTTTTTGCCGAGATGACAATTTTTGCTATAAAACGGGAATTTCTTTAGATGGTCAAATATGGAAACCAACACATATGGAAGGCAAGCTTGTAATGTGCGTAATTCTAAAAAGCTAAACAAATTCATCTTCCAAATCACAGTGTGTAAAAAATCATATTTTTATCGTGTAAAATGTTGATTCGTCCAGAAAGAAATTATCTACGACTTAAGCGAAACATTGAATCAAATATTGTATTATATAAATTGATATGTTTGAAATGAAGATAGCTTTACGAGGTTAAATGATTCTAGTTTAGTTCTCACATACGAAATGGCTTCTAGATTTTAGCAATTTTAAAGGTACATAAATTCACGAACATTTATGTAAGTATAGATGTCGAATAAACATTTTATCCTATTTTTTTCGTTCGTTTTTACAGACCTCCGTGGTAAAAGGCTCAGTATTTATTGAATGTTCTCCAAAAGATCCAAATAGTATTTGAATTATTAGATTATACCGTATATTTAACTAGTTTCGAATTGTAAACATTTGTGCAAGGGTCTCTCTTAGCATGTGTGCATTTTCCGTTTCTGTTGGTTTTTAACGAGAACGCTGTTTAACCTTGAGTAAATATAACTAAAAGGTATTTGGAAAAATGTCCTCGCGTTTCTTTAGAGGAAATGTCTAAGCGAGCTCTAAAGGGGGAAATTAACTGCCAAGCGCTTCAGCGTCATGAAAACTTGATTACCTATGCAAACTGGCATGTTTTCAGAACCTCTTTGGAAGCTGGAGGGGGTATGCTTAAACGGGAGCTCTTTAACAAACCTATAGATCGCGTAATCACTGACTCTTCAAAGTGAAAGGAAAAACCGCTTCTCTAAAGCCTTTTGTCGATCAATTTCTGTCAGGAATTAAACGGCTTCGAATCTTGTTTACCTTAATGATTGTTTAAAAAGTCGGAAAACACTGAAGAATAAACCTGCATATGAATTAAGCGCGGTAAAACTGTTTGGCCACCCGGCGGGGAAAGAATAAACTTTTTTCTCCTGTTAGAACAGGTTATTGTGAAAGAAATACTTGCTTCAAAACATCAGATTTCCAAAGCGCTGTCCGAGTTTTCGCGCCAGTGGTAAGAACGTGAAGGCTGTGAAAATTACGACAAAAACCTTAGGTAACTTATTAACTTTGTGGATGTGTTGTTAGTAACAGTATGGTAGCAGGAGACTCGTTATCCTGACGTCAAAATTGAAAGTCTTCTAGGGCTATCAAACACTCAATGCAAGACGCATTGCCTGATATTTTAAAGAGCCATTTGATCTTTCAGGTTTCGCGCGCTTTCTTCAAGATATCACACTCTTTGTCCTTTCTTTTTGCATTTCGCGAGAAATTGTACACAATTTTTATTCAAACGCCTGGCTTCTTTGTCGGGAAATTTTATCCTTCTTTGCAGCTATTTATTGTAATACAGAAAGATCATTTCTTTTTTGAGTTTGTGCCTTTATATAATTAACCGTGATTATAACATTAAAGCACGCTTAGATTAAAACAAGGTTTCTCAGTTCAGAAAAAATGTAAAATCTTCCTTGAAAATGAATTAAACTCGGCCTCTTAGCACTTAACGAAATTGTTTTCATATTAAGACGAGCGTCGACCATCGAAGACACAATGGCACAATAAGTATTTTTAAATTTTCAAAGCTACCCCGCAACGACCAAGCTCCAGCCCGATAAATGCGAGTCGTATTGCAAAACGTGCGTACAAGTTGCTAAGAGAAAAATTATACCCGAGGAGAATCTCAATTAATTTCGATTATCAAAGCAAAGTCGACGAGGTTGCCTCAACAACCTAGTGGAGTTAGGAGTCATGAAAATACTTAACTTGTCATTAAAACGCTCATCTTTATCGGCGCTAAACACGAGGAGAACGATTTGGAAGCGCGCGTTGCTACGGAAGTTTATACACGCGACAAATTTCGATTTTTTTCTGATTTCTTTTCGTGAAAACTTTGTTGTTGCAACAAGACGGAACGCTTTCTGCTTATCTCATACTCTTGAAACAAGCGCTACGGAAGGAATTTCCATAATGGCCGCTAGATACTTGGTTCTTGTCTAGAAACAAAAAAATCTGAGCAAGACGCCAATGAAATGATTTATTTATCGGCGGTATGTCATCAAGACGTGCAGCCGTCGCATCAGTTTTCTCATAATTCCTCAGGTCGTAACTTGTATTTTATCATGGGAAGCTTTTCGAAAATATTGCTATCTAACCTAATTTCAGAGGATGAAAGTAAGTTAATCCTATCTAGTCGAGGAAACGTAATTCGTGTCGAAGCATTAAACAAAACTAATATTTATTTAGTCACAATTTTTACCCTATCTTGGTTCCACGTGATTTATGGCGGACGTTTTAATTTGCAACTTATAACCCCTGTAAGCACAAGAATATTGTCAAAACCGACTTAAAGGTAAACATCTTCATTTAACTGCAAGTTTTAAGACGTTATTTTTGGTCGAGGAGCAATATCGATATTTTAGCTGAATAAAAGATATTTAATTGAAAGAAAAATATTTAATATGACAATATTACAACTAGGCAACAATCGACTGCCACTCTTAGATTTTTGCCACAACAAAGCCAGTGGCGGAAACTGAAGTGAAAGTAAGGCAATTCCGAGCAATCATTAATTTATCCACGTTTTCGAATTGCCTTTTCCCCAGTTCTTTCGTTTTAGTAAACGTATCAACATTCTATTAGTTTGACTTGCATTTTTGTGCGAAGAAATCATTCCTTAAGACGGAAAATCAGCATAAAAACTCCACATAAGGGAACCTTTCTATTAGCACCGCCATATTCACCGAGTTTAGCTCAGTATCAACTCTGTTATGACGCTTTCCCGCAGGCCTCAAAATTCATGTTTGGTTTGCAAACAAAATTCTTGAAGATTATGTTTTCTTTGAAACCACCTCAGATTGGGCCAAGTATCTTACATTGTTGCAATCATGATATCCTATATACAGCTTTATCAAACTGTTCATTCAAGTTTTCACAAATGTTGTGACTAACGTCTACAGTCTGTCGTTTAAAATGTGCATATTACAAAAGTCCTGTTTCAGTGCAGCCTTTATGATGTCCCCAACAGTTCTGTATAAACTGCCAGACAGAATTGCACATTCCTCACAATTATATTGAAAAAATTAGCTGAAGAGTCAAGGAGACAAAACTATGACAGAAGACAAGACAGTGGAATAGTTTTGGGAAAACATTTTAATTCAGACTAAACGCGGATGAAATTACGGTTGATGTGGCTTGCTACATTCGTGTTCACATCCAGGTTTTCTTTTTGTTTCTTGTTTGCGAAGCGAGTGAATTGAAACTCAGTGAGAAAACAGACAGTAATCGTGTGGTGATCTGGAAATCACAATAAAATTCTTCACTTTAACACAGAAGAAAAGAAAAATTCCTAGCTGCCGATTAATAAAATCGAACGGTTCACCTGTCACGAGAAATT
>Ga0126337_10002447_pt1 | contig 11847 bp, 4 predicted proteins | sample DipCmetagenome_FD_92527 | JGI IMG/M metagenome (GOLD analysis project Ga0126337, IMG submission 92527) | Coral microbial communities from La Bocana,Puerto Morelos, Mexico - Diploria C A metagenome | ecosystem: Host-associated > Invertebrates > Cnidaria > Coral | place: La Bocana,Puerto Morelos... | reverse complement strand
GTTGGTAAACAAGCCCTTTCTTAGCAATCTCAAGGCCCATTCAGCGTCGTGACAACCAAAAATCGGATTTAAGGGTTAAAAAACGAGATTTTTGTGAAAAATATGGTAGTGAAAGGGTTAAAACAAGATTATTGTTACTTTTTCTGTAAGAGTAACGAAATAAAAGAAAAGTAGCGGAAGCTTATATCCTAGGGGGAGGGGGGCTTATCAACGGGGGGAATTATTAATGGATTTTAATGCATTCTAACGCATTCTAATAGCGCACCACATTTCCAATTGGCCTACTAGTGCCTTGTAGGAAAACGTCCAAAATAATTTTCACAGCCTGCATAATTGTTGTTGCGTCAAAGCAAGGGTCCCTGTACAACTTTCGGTTTCCCGCAAACAGAAGACTCATCACCAATTGTAGCACTCACCTTAGGATCATCGGCATAAGTCAAAAAACCTGTTCTCCTTTTCACGAATAGCGTACCCAGGTTGGTCTTCAGTAAACTATGAATAATAAAAGTGAAAACACTCAAAATTGGTCACAAAGTCTCTCCACCCAACCTCGTTTTGAAAACACTCTTACCATGCACTGTCCTTGTTTTCTGTAAAATCTATTGTAACAGGCCAATACCGCAATCCAGCCACACGGATCTGAAATACAAAGTCATGAACACAGATGTTACAACTATCATTTGATATTTTGTACGCTGGGAGTACGTTCTAAGTTACTCTGGGTATGTCGGTTTGAACTTGATTTAGAGATAAAAGCTTTCTATGAACTCTTAAGAAAGAGAGTGAGCAGCTGCTGAAAGGATTACACGGGCAGAGTGCAGCAAGCAATGGGCAACGACAAACCTTTTTGATCAACTGCAGTTCAGGTAGAATACAGGGTGCAGTCAGCTTTAATGTTGTTTCTGGATAGAAATGAGTTTCCTGCAAGATAAAAACAAGACGCATGAACGACGAAGTGTACTGACAAATTGTCCAACTATGATGATAATAGTTCATTGGCCAAGTGGTTAAGAGTGGTATAGTATGGAGGTCTCTATGGCAAATCCTTCACTCTGCTGACCCTGCCAAAGTGCAGTGGTAATGATACAAGCTAAGGGTGAGGTTAAGTCTGCCTCAGGCCCGTGGACAATTTCGCCGGAGCTTATCCAGTTTCCGTAGCATTAAACGCGACAAGTAGTATTTTCAACCTCCATCCCCACCCCCTGGATGGAATGCAAGTCTATCCAAGGGTCACTGGCAGACACATCCTTGCTTTTGACCCACGGGTAATTTCTTAGCCCCCTAAGCGGACTTTCCTTTAGACTCGTCACGCATTCAAGTTTTTCTCCAATAAACGTTGGAGATGAATGCGCGACGAGAAGAAAAAATGCCACCTTGGCAAAAGTGGGTATAGAAACAAGAGTGCATTACCAGGGAAACAAAAGTGCGTGACAAGGGAAACAGGAGCACGTAACAAGGAAAACAGGAACGCGTGACTACAGAAAAAGCGAAGGTGAGGCGGGAAAGCTAAACTATAGAGCATTTCAAATCTTCTTTTCCGTCACATGCGCTAATTCCAACTTTTACACACATCCGTCTGTTTTTGGGTTTTACGAGGAAATATAAAAAAAATTAAAGTAATTATCCATTAAGTATTAACCTTAAGTGTAACTTCAAGCGGAACATGACAAGCTTTGTTAGTGTCCACCTCACGAGGAACAAGGACTCGGGGCTCAGTCGCCAAGACGTACAAATGTCGGAAAGCCTGCAGATGGTACCTGAAAACACACAAGTGCGTTATACGGTTAATTTAAGCCGGTTCCCAAGCGACCAATGACTAACAATTCGGTGATTATAAGGATCGCACAAGGCAGATTAGTTTTAAGTCAAAGCTAACTCACGGAATTGTCAATGAAAGAACTGCTGATCACAACATTGATTTCAGTGTCTGTCATTACACATCAACGCATGAACATCTCAAAAAGAGAGCATCTTCTGAACAACAAACCTCGAGGGTAGCATTGTTATTTATTGATTAATACCTGTTATCAGTGCTGGAGATCGGAAATCTCGGATAAAAAGCACATATTAAAGCAGCAATTGATGGACCACTAGTGCTCAGGGTGAACCTGTTGGAGGAAATGTCAGAATAAAGCAATACTAAAAAGACAAACTTTGTAGACACCGCGGGTGGAAAACACCCAAGAATAGATAAGATGGGTTATCTCACAAGTCCTGCAGGTGGGTGGTGCATACATTCTGTGTTCATCTATTTCCACTCCTCCCTAGACGGGATGCTATAGTCTATCGTAGAATACAGATGGCAGACGGATTTTCATCTGTTGTCTGGCACTTTCGATGAAACGCGGTTTTTGATTGGTCTTTGTGATAAGACACGTTTGGACGAGACGTAAATCGTCTGTCGGCTGGTTTTCGCAAACGGCTTCTTTCGACGGCGTACTACAACTGGCAGTTCCGTAAAACTCTGTCAGAATTCGCAGTTTAGCGACCCCTCCCCTCCTTTCGATCCTCCCCATTCCCCACCCACCCATCTTAATATTTCCCCATTTTACCCATAGCTTTTGATAACTCATGGTGAAAAGTGTTAATGTAAGGCTAATTCATAAAAGAAATGCCACCTTCCCCCTCCAAGGAACAAAAGACCAATTGCCATGTGAACAGCCATGTGACTTCCATACGGTACATCCGGGGAATGTCTCTGGCGCAGCTGGCGAGCAATCCTGAGTACATCAAGGTTACCGGTTCCCGCCATCACCTGCAAACATTGAAATGTCAGACAGTGACAACCTACAATATACTTTCTACGATGTTTTAGAAGTTCCTAACTTAAACAGCACGGAAAAAAATAAAGGTTCTTTCCTAAGACTCTTACTGGTTTCGGCCTGGTTCACACTAACGTCAGAACGACATACACAACACGTCATAGAATGACGTGATGTCGTTATGCAGTGTGAACATGCTGACAAGATAACGTAGTAGAAACATAAATGAATGAACGTAAAAACATAATTTCGACAACATTTCGACAAGTATCCCTCAATTCACCCGACTATACGACCACAGGCTTACATCAATAAAACGTAGCGCTTTAAGAACAATACATTTTTTCCAATTAGAAATCGCTCTAGTATTGCGTCCAGAACGTATTCTGTGTTTAACATCATCGACACTGAATATATCATGCGATTTATGCATCGAAACCTTTTCAGAACCAAAGTTTGATCCAACTAAAATACCTAAAAGATAAAAGCCCTCTCGCTCCAAATTAAAACTACAAGTAAGCCTATAATTATATTCAAATGAAAATGCTGACTTACTAATTGAGCGGAGCCCACAACAGCATTAAACAGGGACAAAAACTGGCACCAACTTATATGACAACGAGATTTCAAAATGCTGAATAGTCCAGTAAAGCAATACGAACAAACTGTTTCCGATTTACAGCGAGATAATTAATGGACTCGGTTGCTTTATGCCAAAAGAATCAACACGGGATTAGACCCATTCAAATAAACATCATTACCATAGCCAGCGACAAGAGAATGGTATTCAGACATGTCTCAACTGTGGGCTTCCCAGCCTGAAAAAAAACAACTTAGTTAACAAAGAAACTTGAAGTACACAACAGTCTGTTTTCCTTCTCGCTATAGTCTTGATATGTCGATATATGAATTTGGAGGCTTCAAGAACCAAGAGCTCTCTCCATTCTCGCCCGTGAGACAGTCGCTTATATCCGGTTTCATTAATATGAAGAGGCTGCCAATAATTTTATTCCCTTCTAACTGAGGTGCTAGTCGATAACAGTTCTACGCCCATAGCATTAAGTTCCCCGGTACCAATTTATGCACCTGGGTGGAGAGAGGGACTTAGAGATGGAAGTGCCTAGCTAAAAGTTACAACACAATAAGCTCACAACTCTTGATTCAAAGCGCCAACGTACTAATTATTAGAGACCTGTAGGTCGACGTTACAACTTACACCGCTAGACGTCACGGTTGAGGTTTTCGACTCGCGTTTTGAATGTCAAGGGGTAGGTTTTCACGTGAGTCATTCACCACAAGCTTTATTGCCTTCAATTTTATTTCATCAAATGCCACTTACAAGTGCTGAAATCGAATGTGCTTTATTTCTTTAAAAAGGTATACATGCTGAAAAACATACCACTTTTTCCAAATTAGCCTTATTTTGACAATTTGCAACGCATTGGCAGGGTGATTTCTATTCCCTCTAATTTACTCCAATCTGAATCGGCTAACGTTCACACACCAAACGGCGAACAGCAAACATCTTACCTCAACTACAGTTAGACGTCTGCGGTAATCGTGAATGTAAAGCCTTAAGGTCTCTAGTAGATCGCCATGCCTTCCTACAAGGCCGGTGAACGAATTTTCTAATAAAAGTCGCAGCATAATAGTTACCTGCTCCGCCGCGCTGCTGTTCAAGAGATCCTTGCAGTGTTTAGTATAATGCATCTGAAAAATGAGCCGGGAGCATTTCAACTGCTTAATAGAGTCCAGAGCTCTTTATTCAATATTGCAATAAACTAAACTGTTCAACATTATTGGAAATTCTTGCGCGAGGTAATAAGAGAACTCGTGGCAGTGGAAAATCAACATGGCGACCTTGTGATCACGTGAAACTGCCAAAGAGAACCGCTTAAATAAGCATTGAATAATGGTGAGGGTTTTTCCAAAAATCAGCGGACCAATAGTGGCTTATAATTTGGCTTACTGTTATTACCACACAGGATAGGAGACTGACTATGGGAAAATAATAAATGGTTCAAAACGTCTGACATTTTGCACCAACGGAACTACTTTCAAAAACTGCCAACAGAAATTCTCGGAGAGTTACTGTTCCATTTTCCTTCCAACCCGAATTTGCGGGATTTTTAGAGAAGAGTAAAATAGCCGAAGAGTTAAAGTACGTCTTCCTCAAACTGTTTAGATACTTTCGATAAGTACGACAAGGTTCTTGAAATCAAATAACAATAATAATGTTCGTCTGGAAAACGACTCTAAACAGATTACTATGATAGCTTGACAGAAACCATACCAAGCAGTTGAAAGCTTCTTGATTAGCAGAGCCTGCAAACCTCAAGCCCATGGCCATGCAACAGCCGGCGATGATGTTGACATTTGCTTGGCTAAAAGGAAAAAAATGAAAAAGAAGCAAATATTGGCTACGGCAATAAACTAAACTGTTTAAATTATCGACAAAATGGGTGTTAAGCGCGATTTTAAGAACAGGCTATGAGTTTCAGTTGTCACTCTAAATGGACCCTAGTCCGAAGTAGTTAGACCCCTGCTTATCTGTCAAGGTTCATTTGCAACGCTTTGCGGGCATTTTGAATGGGCAAGGCCAGGAATGTATTGCAGTAAAACAAAAAGAACAAGACTTCGCGACTTTAACCAACATCCGACGCACCTTAAATCACTTCAAAAAGAAAAAAAAGTATCATATATATCAACTGTAAGCCGCGGTAGTTTGAAATATATTTCGTTTGTCAAGCATTGTCAGTTGTCTGGTTTACAGTTTAATATGAATGGGTTATTGACCAAGCTTGTTCGGTCAAGATGGCTGGATATTGGCCAAGTTCTTTTTTTGCGTGTTTTTGGACCGAGACTTTAAACACCCAAAAAATGAAGGCCAATATCCAGCCATCTTGACCGAACAAGCTTGACCAATAAAGTATTTATTATATAACATGATAAATTTTCCTTACGGGACAAAGCCCTATCCCGAGCGGGCAAGATAGCTCCATCTTGCCCGCTCGGGTAGCCAATCACAGCGCGAGATTCGTTCATCTTGCCCGCTTACGGAGCTAGGCGTATAATAAAATATTTAATTTTCGTCTTATTTTAAAGTAATTTCAGCTCACCTGACCCTAGTGAGTCGGTGATGCTAGTGAGCTGAAACGTAAACAGCGACGTCAACAACTCTCGTCTTGTACTCAAGAAAGCCCCCCCATGAACAGAGAGGAACTGTGACAGGAACAGTTGACTTGCCCCAGAACTTAGCTTATAATTTGAACCAGACTGATAATCTAATCAATACCTGAGACTTTCCATGTCCATGTCTGCATCCACTGCCTCAATCCCTGCTGCACTGGAATCACACTGACGAATAATCTATTGCGAGTAAAATTTTACATAGACCAACTGAGAGACCGATATTAGGTCGCCGTACACACATTCACTGAACATAACAGTGCCTTACACTTATTTTCCACACGGGAAATAATATGATTTTCATTCTACACACACACAGAAAGCTCATCAAGATTGAAAATTAGTTACGATGTAAGTGACACAGAAAATAACGCTTCTTAAGGGATCGTATTCTTCGTATCGAATGCGAATTTTATTCTATAGAAGACCATAACGTCAACGAGAACGTCCAAAAATCTAAAGAAAAAGGTTTAATAAGTGGCCAAGTCAAGGTAGTTGGGATGGATGTCTCTTTTGACAAATACATCTACCATGATTTCCTGCAGTCGCATCTCACAGGGGAAATATGGACATTGTTGTGAATCTCTGTATATTTCTTTGCTGCAATATGCTATATGCTGCAAAACAGCAACGCCAAACAACCACGTGCATATTTTGGATTAGGTGAACCGCGATGGCTATTTTTTGTATTTTCCTTTCGAACTAAATGCTGTCAATGCATATTTAGCCTGAATACGTTTTTAGACCGTTAGTCCTTACTAACCATGGATAGGCGTACTGAACTGACTATAACAATTGCGGCATTCGAAGACAAAATACTGAACTCCATTTTTTCTAGGCTTTGCCCTTTTCGTCGCCGACGTCATTTCTTAAGGTCTCTAATGATTGACAGTAAGGTTACATTGCCATAGCAGTGTCTTACCGCTGGGATGTGACTCTCTACCCAGTCGGTGGAGGGGCATATGCTGTCCCACATGATCAGACCTCGGCTCAGAAGCTAAAGAAATAAAACATAATATTAAACACACTGCGGGGTGCCAGTAAACATATACAAGATTTTAATGTAGACGGCTTTCAATGGCCAATAATGAAATGAATCGTAGGGCTCTTGTAAGACCCTAACTCTATGCACTTTCAAAACTGTATCCGGTGAAACCACGTAAAAGTTTCAGACGAGTTGCCTGTACCTTGTGGCAAATTTTAATTTCGTTTGTGAGTACACTATTGTCAAATCACTTTGAACTTACGATGCGTCACTGCAACCTAACAACTTGGAGAAAGGTTCCACTATATTGAAATCAGTACCCAGTTAAAACTGCTCAGCCTTGCAGAAATAGTTAAAACAACTTGAATAGATTGCCAAACACTGTACTTGTCCTGCCACGCACATAACAGTAACAGAACTCACCCGGAGCAGGAGAAAGTCTGGACGAATAAAATCCAACAAGAACTGAGTGTCAGGAGCATCACACCAAGCTGCGACAGATCTACGACATAATAACGATTTAAGTTGACTCGAATCGATATCTGATTGTTGAAAGTGTCGCTTCCTTGTGTTTTCATATTTATTGAAATGAAATATGTAACTCTAACGTTTGCACGATTTTATGGCAAGGGTTCCCTCCTAACATCCTCTGCCCAGAAACTTTGGGCCGTAAATTTTAACTTTATGCTACCAAATGTTTGTCGTCTTAACCTCTCCACACAAACTCTCACAAAATGTTGATATTGGCCCATCCAAGGAAGGTTAAATATTGCAACTTTGTCTTGGTAGAGGAAGGGTTGAATAACGTCTTCACATTTGAAAAGGAATAAGTCCCCAGCTGTCTCTAGTCCCAAATGTTCAAACGTTCCTGTTTATAGTGGCCAATGCGCTTAGCTACGCGCATTGACCGCTTAACTAGTACACAGGCATGAAAGATACAAATATATTAACAAAACATAAAAGGCTTAAAAATTCCAACTGGCGGTAGGCAGAGCAGTTGGGTAATTACAAGCATGACCGAGGATCGAGTTGGACTATGTCTACCAAGTCCAGCTAAGTCGTCAGAGCGGGAGTTGAACTTACGACCTCCGGATTTTAAGACCGGCGCGCTAACCACTCGGTCTCGCTGCCTCCTTTAAGTGGTTAAGGAATGGATAATATCCAAACAGACGCCTGTAAAAGTTCCAACTTCGGAACGCATCTTATGAAGCAACCCGCACGCTTACAAAATGAGCACGGTAATTGATTGTCTTATAGTCGTTTAGGTTACAATATCTGTAGTTCATGATCGATCATCGCAGTTATATACACAACTTCAGCAGTCTGTTTTTGGTCGAGTGATTTTCTAACACCTTCAGTAGTAAGCAGAGATCATCCAGTGACGTTACATGAAGTACATACGTGTTATTGGTCTTCATGAACATCAGTCCAAGGGCTAGAGTAGCACCCGGCCCAGTCACGTTGATGTTGACACTGTCACCTTCCTAGCAGAGAAAACACCGCAAAACGTACTAAAGGACGGCGCACACTAGGTCACGCTTCACGTCCCCTACTTAAGGTATTAGGGAACATGTTGCGGGTACACGAGGCGTGGACACCCCTTAGTTGTTACATATAGAGACAGTACACAAGCTGGTGTACACGAAGCAGATATTTCTTCAATTTTGTATTGGAGCGGGGACAGTGCACATGAACCAACATTGAAACATTAAGGCTATCTCGTCTCTGCATCATGGCATACAATATCAAACTAGTTAAATTTCATGCAAAATGCCGTAGGGACAAAACTGTGTTAACGCAACAGAACGTTTTCGTTTTTTTTTTTGTAAAAACCGGCATTTAATACCACTAAGACAACGGCAGTTGCAACGTGTCCTCGAATAGCTAGGCTCTTTGCGGGCGGTGAAAAATATTGTAAACAATATGATTTCGCGAATAAAGTTGTTGTTGTTGTTGTTTTGTGCCCATCTTCAGTTATACAGTTATACTGTACTACGAACAGCACTAGTATTGGATTTAGCCCAGCAAGCTGAGTTTCTCCATTCGCTGCACAGCATAACGTTCTTCCTAACAATGTTGACGCTGTATACAGCCAGTGTCTCAAAGCGGCAAGTTGTTGCGCTACAGAAAACATAATTACCTTAATTTGATAACTTGGAGATTTGAACTTCTCTTTTTGAGTCCCAGTCTACGAGAGAAAGAAAAAGGTTGCTAACATAAGACAAAAATAAAGTCTGCCTTAAAGTGTACGAAGTGTATGAAGCCCATCCTTATCTCTGGTTTCTGTGACACGACACAATTAGGTATATTTCTTCCCCATCTATAGATGGAGTGCTAGTCAGTCGCAGCTTGTCCTTTCTGCTAATGTGTAGGCGGTGTGGCCGAGTCGTTTAGGGCGCTGGATGTGAGGTCCCTGCCGGGTACAAATCCTTCACCCTACCGCTATTTGGATTTGTTCTCGGTAGTCCGGAGTTCAACACCTCAACATTTACTTGCAACTTAAATCACCATTTTCAAAACATAAGACATGATAGAGTTTCTCTGACATTCAACTGACCTGAGGTTTGGTTTGTCCACCGACCATGTAGTGATACAACTGATCAGCGATCTTCAAGTCCGCTACACTGGCTGCCTCGCTGCCATGCTGAAAATACCAAACATTATTTTTCAATTCTTTCAATCCTATGCTCAAAATGTAAATTCTTCTTACGAGTCGTCATATACTTCTTTTTATTTTAGTTGAGAGAATATGGTGGTACACCAGGAAAGAATTGCCGAGTTCATTTCCTTGATATATTGCATTAATCAAAAGTATGAAATTTTTAAAAATGTATATTGTCGATACGAACGTGAAGTCTCTTACAAAATTTGTTAAAAATCGTTCCTGTATAGTGCGTAGGGTAAAGTAGCTGTCGTGTCCTTTAAGTAGCGTTAATAGCTGTATTATGTTGTAAGTACATGTAGCGTTATTGTATTCTTAGTGTAAAGTAGCAGCATACGTAGGGCGTGATTCAAGTGTGAGTTTGGGACAACCCTGGGGAGTCGCTGCACGTCAACAACACCAAGCAAGAGTCTCACAAACACACTTCATTCATTTATGTCCAATACTGTGAGTATACACCCATTGAGTGCATTTTCTTCCGTCGTATCAGGGAGGGAAGAGTGTTATTTTCTCCCCAAAAAATTTTTGAAACTTGCGTGAAAAGTCAAGTGTAGTAAAACGACCATTAGCGACCGCGATTGGTTGTAAGGTAATCAATCGGAGCTAAGGTAACATTTAGAACACTTTGTATTTATGTCAAGTAGAATAGAAATTATTTGAGCAGGGAAAGCCTTGTCGCAGAGGAGCCACGAAACACTCAACTGTCTCGAAAGAAAATGTCCCTTAGATTGGCCACGTTCTATCTACACACATCAATAAAGTCGCCACGTATCCAGAGTGGTTGCTCTGATTGTGCAGTGGACATCACGCCGACTAGTATGCGAGGAGACGAGGATTTGAATCCTGCTAGGGACTCGAAGTTTGTCTTTCATCTCAGAGACGTGTGTCTATTTGCCTCCGTTTATATCAATTGGGAAACCCCAATCACATATAACCTTTCCAGTTTGTTGTCTGCCACTTTTCCCTGTAATTTTTCTGCAATCAAATTCAAGTAATATTAATTAATTTAGTGTTATTTCTTTAGTGTGGCATATACCTCTAACATGACAAGTCCCAGCGCAAGGCCGGCGGCTAACGAGTACGATTCTCTGTTAACAGCATTCTCCATTTCAGGACCAGGTGGTCTTCCTGTCGAATTAAAAACAAGTAATAATTAATAATTCAGAAGATTAGCATGGGCAATCAAATGGTAACGGGTGAAATGAGAAAATAATTTCACGCGAGTTTTGATTTAGAATTTTGATAAAATGCACACGTGAAATTATTTCTTAAATTTCTGAGTACACCATTGTTTACCTTACCACAGGAAATTAAAGGTAATTGTACGAGGTCAAAATAACATGACGGAACTTCTTTAAAGGGAACCTCCACTATTTTAACAAGTATGGCCTAAAATGTTTAAAATGTACTTATTAGAAGATCTGAAATAAAAACAATGTCTCTCCTAGCGAAATAATTTTTTTATCAGCTTCCAAAGATCGGCCCTATAGCCCGTTTAAAATTCCCGCGGCCGCCATCTTGAATGGCGCGCTATGCACTACGGGCTGATGACGTATCGTGGTTGCTTCGTACAGTCAAAATACCGCAATGTGTAGCCTTTGGTTGCAGCAAAGGTTTATTGAAACTTATACTCGTACCTTTTCTGGTTTTTGTTTGGTTGCTGCAACCAAAGGCTACACATTGCGGCATTTTGACTGTACGAAGCAACCACGATACGTCATCAGCCCGTAGTGCATAGCGCGCCATTCAAGATGGCGGCCGCGGGAATTTTAAACGGGCTATAGGGCCGATCTTTGGAAGCCGATAAAAAAATTATTTCGCTAGGTGAGACATTTTCTTTATTTCAGATCTTCTAATAAGTACATTTTAAACATTTTAGGCCATACTTGTTAAAATAGTGGAGGTTCCTTTTAAAGAAATGAAAGATCATCCAAGTTACGTAAGGCGATTAGCCGCTTTCTAAGATGTGTATTTAACTGCGATGATCCTTCAGGTGTCTAAATTTATAACCAGTTACCTATCTCTGAAAGAAGCACTTCCGCCATTCTCCGCTGAGTAGTTGCTTGGTAAACCAGTCCCACTCCCAATATGGCGGCCACCTGGGCGGAGTGAGGCAGATCAAGTTCTGCTGAAGTCGGCGGCAGTAGAGCGTCAATATGAATGCTGAGCATTTTGGTGGTCGTCACATCCATTGTGCCACGCCTGAAATGAACGTTCAAGTGCCATATAAAACACAGAAGACCGTGTTT
>Ga0126337_10002444_pt1 | contig 11851 bp, 18 predicted proteins | sample DipCmetagenome_FD_92527 | JGI IMG/M metagenome (GOLD analysis project Ga0126337, IMG submission 92527) | Coral microbial communities from La Bocana,Puerto Morelos, Mexico - Diploria C A metagenome | ecosystem: Host-associated > Invertebrates > Cnidaria > Coral | place: La Bocana,Puerto Morelos... | reverse complement strand
TTTTGGTTTCCTTGGTTCAAAAAATTTTAGCGAAAAATTTTTTAGGTTCTAAAAAATTTTTTGCTAAAATTTATTTTCGCGAAAACCGTATGCAGAAAGTTGCCATTTTTTCTTCACATTTGGATGAAAATCATCAGTTTTCTGCATATGAAAAGTTGAAATCCTGGTTTCTGTATGCAGAAAGTTGCCATTTTTCTTCACATTTGGATGAAAATCACCAGTTTTCTGCATACGGTTTTCGCGAAAATAAATTTTAGCAAAAAATTTTTTAGAACCTAAAAAATTTTTCGCTAAAATTTTTTGAACCAAGGAAACCAAAATCAAAAAAAAAACAAAACAAAAATTGTTTTTTGATTTTTTTGGTTATTTTCCTTTTTTTTTTGCTCAAGTAGGTCTGGAACAGACAAACCATGTTCACTAAAGAAAAACTTTGGCTTGGTTTTTGTCCCCAAAAAAGAACCACCAAAAAAAAATAGTTTTTCATTTTATGTTTTTTTTGTTTGACCTCAAAAAATCCAACCTCCAAAAAAAAATTCGCGAAAATTTTTTTAGGTTCTAATTTTTTTGCTAAATTTTTTTTTGACCCCAAAAAACCCAACCCTAAAAAAAATTCCGCGAAAATTTTTTTAGGTTCTAAAAATGTTTTTGCTAAAAATTTTTTTGACCCCAAAAAACCCAACCCTAAAAAAAATTCCGCGAAAAATTTTTTAGGTTCTAAAAATTTTTTTGCTAAAATTTTTTTTGACCCCAAAAAACCCAACCCTAAAAAAATTTCCGCAAAATTTTTTTTAGGTTCTAATTTTTTTTTGCTAAAATTTTTTTTGACCCCAAAAAACCCAATCCTAAAAAAAAATCCGCGAAAATTTTTTTAGGTTCTAAATTTCTTTTTGCTAAAATTTTTTTTGACCCCAAAAAACCCAACCCTAAAAAAATTCCGCGAAACTTTTTTTTAGGTTCTAATTTTTTTTTGCTAAAATTTTTTTGACCCCAAAAAAAACCAACCCCAAAAAAAATCCGCAAAAAAAAAGGTTCTATTTTTGTTTTTTGCAATTTGCAAAAAAAAGACACCAAAAAAACAAACAAAAAAAACTATATTCAACAACTTCTGCAAATGTCAGGTCATAATGGGAGTCGATTTACAATGTGAATTCCGCTCAGCTGAAAACAAACCAGTAGTACACAAGTGCGAGCAAACATGCAGGATTTCCAAATAAGTATAAAGTATTTTGCAACAATAGCAGCAACTGATGCCGATGCGCGATGCATACATTTTTTTTCCAAGTTCAATGTCTTCCTGTGGTCAGACCCAGGACCCAGTATCAGTATCATTTCTGATTCCGAGCAATTTCTCTAACTACCACTACCACTTCTACTAAAGCTGTCGATATCCATAAAGCCTTGTCATGCCTTTGGCTGACACGTTCTAGGATAAATTCACTGACGCTTATGTGTTTGGCTTTGACCAGTTGTCGATGGAGAAGTTCAGATCAGATTCAAACATCATTTTGAAACCTGAGAATTAGATTGAACTGTTGAACTCATTTAAAAAGTTGAAGTTGAGCGCAATACGAACCAATGATACGCCCCCACCATCTGCTGACAAATGCACAACACATATTGTCAAGCATCATTAAATATTTGTCATTTTATGCCATGTTTTTTCTGACATTACGACCTGATGCCAGATGTAGATATGTACCTAACATATGACCAAAAGTGTCCATCCCACTTCCAGTTAGGAATGACATCTTTCACTTGAAAATTCGGCTCACAAACAAGCCCAAGCAAACCACGTCCTTCATTTTCCAAGAACCAATCAACCCATGCTTTTGGGGGCTTGTGCATCCACTGTCCATGATCCCAAGTAGCACTCCAGTACCTCAAGCATAGGAGACGTTGCACCATTCTCCAGGATCGTGGGGTTTCTGGCTGTGGGACTCCTTGGACTTGGTCTTGTTCATTTGATGTTTCCTCCTTGGTTGGTTCATGTTGGTTGTGCTTGCAGTCGGTCCGTGTAAAGAACAAATGTCAGTCAGTCAGTCAGTCAACATACCTTGGACCTAGTAAGTATATATCAAATATCATTACAAAATACAAGTAAAGTAAGCAAAGCTTCAGCTTTGGCGTCTTGCTGAAGAAGAAATGCATCAAGTTCTGGTATGCGAGGTGATACTTGTACTTTTGGAAAATCACGTGATCCACATGGAAGCCACTCCTGTGATTCATCATCATCATCATCATCATCATTATTTTGAGGAACAGTGTTGCTGCTGCATGTAGTGCTTAAACTTGCGCTGCCAATGCTTTCAGAACTTGACGCAGCAGCAGAAGCTACACTTGACACTTGATCTATTGCCACCGCATTCACAACTTCTGGTTCATTGTCTGATGACTCAGATTCTGGCTCTGAATCTGATGGAATGGGCACGTCCAAAGCTGCAGCTTGTTCAAGTTCAAGCTGTTTACGAGACCAGGCTAGCAATTGACTCAGAGGCAAGTCATCTGGAGGTAGCAAACGAGGTCTTTTTGGAAACGCATCATTGTCATGTTGAGACGTCATTCTGGACGTGTGGGTGGGGCTTGTACTTGAACTGAAATCTAAAAATGAAAACTCACAAATGAATCACAAGTTCACAAGTCGTCTGAAATTCAATCAGCAATTTTAACTGAACCGAATTGAAAAAATGCACAATCCAGAATCCACAAGAGTTGTGAGATGTGTGTTTGAAGATTGGCAACTCATCCGCTCAGCAGCAGCATCATCATCATTCAATTTGATTAATCATATTATTTGATGATTCATCGATGTTAATTGTTTGTTATTCGTTCAGCCTTTTTTGCTAGTGTTGCTCACGAAGCTGCACGAAATGTCGAATCTGTTCATCTAGCTGAACCTCATCACTTTCAGTCAAATCCATAGGTGGTCTCATGCGTACGTGGCGGCTTCGAAACGCCTCGTCACTTTCTCCGGGATCTTTTTGCATTTGAAAACCTGCAACGGCTCATTTCTGGAAAAAAACTCAATTAAAAGATATTCATACAAAAATCAGACCTCGGTTGAGTATAAAAACATGATGGCAACTGGCAACAGCAAAAAAAGAATAGGCCACATGCATCGGCCACCGGGCCACCACTACCACCACCACCAGCTCCAACCAACTAACTATCGTCTTAACTTGCCTTGGCATAGCCAATGTTTCAGTCGTCTGATCACAATTGGTTCGTTTGGTTGGTTCACTTGGATGCTTTTGATGCACTTTCGACGTCCATCACGATGGAGTTTGCATTCCACATAGTACGATGGCACTGCCTTTTTTTTCTTGGGCGATGTTCGAGACATTCAAAATACAACAATAAACATAATGATTTCATTCGATTGAATTTCTCAAACATCTCAAACGAAAAATGAAAGTCTAATTGTATTCCAGTTGCTCCCCTGTCTTCCCTTTTGATCAGAGCATGATCTGAAACCCAAATTGTGCTTAGATCAAACATTGATGTCCTCCTTCGGTTTGCAGGAGGGGAAGTCGTTCTCTCAGTCAAAGCCCTTACCCTGCTCCTTGGTGGTTGAGATGAAGAAGCAGCAACAGCTGGTGCCGGTGCAGCGTTGCTATCGTCACTGCTACTGCTACTCTCACTTGAAGAGCTTGAACTTGAAGAGTGATTCTGCCTCTCCTCTTCACCAGCAGTTGCTGCTTCATGTGGTTGCATTGCTGCCTGATGCGACTGAGTTTCCTCTGAACCTGGACCAGGGCACCAGTACAGTAAAGTATACTTTAGTCAAATCTTGTGACAATTGTGTATTGTAGATTAGTCAGTGAGCGTGGTATAGTTTTGTATATTTTTGTGTAACAAAATTTAGTCGTGTTTTTTTTGTCATTTCTGTGGTGAAAATTGACAGTTGCAATTGTTTGTTGAAAACTGACAGTTGCACCGTTGCACCGGCTAACTACATTGCCTCTGCCTAAATCACCAGCATCAGCCACAGCAGCTTCAACGGCTTCAACAGCACCATCATCACCATCATCACCGTCAACGCCACTGCAAACACCGCTGTCACCGCCACCCACTGTAACATCTTCCATTGTTTCTGGCGATGGCGCCGGCTCTGTTGATGCTGGTGCATCATCGATGATATTCTCTGCCTCAGCCGCAGCCGCCTCACTACACTACACGTCACCCAACTTCACACTACACTACACCGACACCGCACCTGCCTACACCAACATCTGCCTACTTGCAACTTTGTGTGCTAAAAAAACAAAATTGCTCATGGGATGCAGTTCTATCCGGCCTCGTCCACAACTTCAGCCTCATCTACTAGCATCGGGATCCCCTGATTCTGCTTCCGTTTGCAACGTCCACGTCCACGTCCGCGTCCGCGTGAAGGGCGTGGCTTTTGTGGTGGCGGTGGCAAAGCAAATATGTTCAAACCTGGCTGAATGTTTGATTCAATGGTTTGATTTACCTGTTCACTGTTCCTGTGCCTGTGAATGTGACAAGAAGATTTGAACAAAAGAAAATATTCGAGTAGATCGTAAGGGTTGGCAAAGCTGGCAAAAAAATGAATTGTCAGTCAATCGATCAGTCTGTCAGTCAGTCTGTCATGATGTCATGATGTTGCGTTTAAATTCCTGTCACTGAATCACTGGGCAGCAGAATTGCAGCTAGAACACTGCCATCAGCATCATCATCATCGAGTAACATTCTCACTGCACCTCTTTGACGGTGTGTGGTGGTCCCACCATCCTTGAGGAGCTTGTACTCAGCGGCTGGGCGGTTTGGTTGAAGAATCATTGCAATCTCTTCACTGCATTGAATAAGAGTCTTGTAGTACTCCTCTGACTGAAAGTAGTGGATGCTTGTAACACCCTTTGAGAAAATATCTTCGCTTTTCAAAAGTGCCATAAGATAGAAACGATGCAGTCCACCAGTTTCAGATGAAGTATGATAGAAAACATGTTTGTCCGATTCTGCTGTGAAAGGCGGTATCCGTGTTGACTTTTGCACGCACTTCTCCTCCCATCCAGAATCCATCAAAGCAAAAAGAAGCTCCATATTGGACATGTCTTCCACTTCCAATGCCTATCAGGGTGTGACTCGACTTGATAATTGACAGGTAAAACCAAATAAAAACTCTGTGAAATGTGAAATCAAAATATTACGTACAACAACAGTGTAACAGTGCACGCATATACGTTAATCTGGCCTGACTTCTGAATACCAGGACTGTCAATGGCGTTGAATAAATCTGGGCAGGGATTAATGCATGAGAGGTTTTCGCAAGCACTCTGTAAAGATCACCCCCTAGGTCTTCCAAGAAACCTTTGCCAATCAAAATATCCAGATCGCCTTGTTCGTGATGCATAGCTGACACACTGCCAGTTTTTGAACTGTGTCTCTTCAAAAGATCAATCAATATATCCACCATGCTGGACGACCTCAGTCAGTGCACAGTCATGTGTCATGTCATCATCATCAACATCATCAACATAATTATCCTCATCATCCTCATCATCATCAGCACTTTTCAACTTTCAATTTTCAACCACAGAGCCTAGGCTGCCCAGGGACAGGTTTTGGTTTGCTTTGGGCACATAGCCGATGCCGTTTGCAAGTTTCCAAATTGTGATATCTCCCAGTTCTTCAAATGATAGAGTCCCCAAGTTGCATCCAAATGGTGCTCCAATCGGCACCACATATACACAATCCCTTTCAGACATGAAGCTGCTGAAACGTTGGCACATACAATCAAATCCTGATGGTTGACGACCGATGAATGTATGCGACCTCAAGTCCCCAGCCACAATTCTGAAGAAAATTTGCTCTTCTGCAGCTGATGATGGCGGTGACTGTCGCTGCGGCTGATGCCAAAGAAACTGACTATTATCTTCTTTGACTTGATCTCCCCTTGTTTGAAGAAGCTGCAGCTGCAGCTGTTGCTTGCATTCATCTTCATCACGTCGAGTTGATAACACTCCTGCATCATCATCATCCAACTCGAGTTGATCACTGGCACTGGCAGCGGCACTGTCGCGAGTATGTGCATCGTCGCTCAGCCCAGCATGACCAGCAAATTTCATAAATGTCGATGTTGATGACATTGAAAAAACCACATCTTCATGTTTGCTAACCTCAGGGGTGTCATTGCCAAACAGCTGATAAAAACTAGTCACCACACCTTCACTAGTCACCGCTGTCACCGCTCCGACCTCCTTCAAATGAGTTCGCATGAGCCTTGCAAGTGGTTCTGCTGCATTTGTCTCAGCATCTGCTTCATCATCGTGGCTAGCTCCCCTTTCGTCCTCAATGGCCACATCGATTCCATCAGATGAAATCTTGGACTTCGCTTGCCTGAACAAAGGACAACGTACAGAGTGAAAACCATACAGTGTAATGTAGAGTGTAGTGTAACCTTATTCCATTCATCTATCGTAGCAAAATAGTAAGGTAGTGAAGTAGTAAAGTACTAAAGTACTAAAGTAGTAAAGTACTAAAGTAGTAAAGTAGTAGTAGCAGTAGTACTAGTAGTAGTAGTAGTAGTAGTAGTAGTAGTAGTAGTAGTAGTAGTAGTACAAGTAACCAATCCAAACCGAGCTTCTGGAGCTGTTCCTCGAGCTTTGTTTTTGTATGATGCTTCATTGCAAGATTATCACCTCGATATCTTATGACTTGCGGGATACAAAACAATTTCAGAGCAAGTGCAGTGCAAGTGTAAGATGAAATGAAAGTATTTTCCAAATTTCCAAACCAAGATTCGGTAGAGCAATGATGAAAGCTGTCTCTCACTCATAGACGCTGTGTAGTTGTTGTGCTTGATTCCCAGCAACTTCCTTTGTCAGCAATTTCACAGTTATCACAGAATATGTCATTTATTCTATGTTACACTATCACTATACTTTCAATAAATATTGAATGATATTATATTATATGAGTTATATGAGATTTGTAAATACTGTAATATACATGAGTGGCGGCCGTCAACATGTGAGATGTCCTGTCAGATGTCACATGTCCGACATCATGTCATGTCATGTCAGTTTTTTTCAATTTTGATCAGAATTGAAGTAATGGCGCCGTTGTGGGTAAACATCCAGTCCCAGGTTCAAAACAAACTCAGCAAATCCCTTCTTGCGTTCAATACCAGAAACTTCACGTTCCAATTCACGTAGCTCCTGAGAAGGGCCGAAGCCGGTTGACCAGACAGGCTGATAGTAACTAGTAGCAGCAAAACAGCTAAGCTAGTTAAGTTAGTAACTAAAAACAAAAACAAACAACTAAACAAGAACAAGGTTCCAGCGGGTTGTGGGCCGCAAGTTCCATGAGTTCTTTGCTTCGCAATTCGAATGACAGATACGCAACTTGAGCAGCGGGCGCTCGTCTCAAAATTCTTGAGATGTGAGCATGCAATCCCTCTGTGGATCGGCTTACCGTCCGAACCTTTTCTGATAGGCGTCAATGACAAATATAATGTTCGTCAGATATTGTGTTTGATATCTCAAATAAGTGAGTCAGTCAGTGATTAAAATTACACTCAGAGTCAGAGTCTTAAACGTATGACAAAATTCAAAACTGTAACTAATTTGGAGGAGGTGCTAATCGCAGAGCGGACAACCAAGATACAAGTGAAACAACTTTTGGATCAGAAGAGTTGTCCCTGACCATTGCCTCCACGGAGTTTCCAGAAGCAAGCTCTTCAACCAAAGACCGCAATGGCGGGTCACCCTCCTGACCAAAGGTGGCATCCAAAAATCGTCTGGCCTGAACATGTTTGCATTTGCTACCATCTTTGGCGCTGTCCCACATATTCAAGCAATGCTTCGCTGCCGTGCAAACCACCACAGGGTCCCAATGTGCTAAAGCACCTACTTCAAGTTGATTTCAGAATCACATCTCATCACATCATATCTTTAAAAAACAAATCAAATGACTAACAACCAAACTCCAGACTCCAGACCAATAATCAATAAACTAAAATATCTTATATCTTAAAACTTAAATCTTAAATCTTAAATAAATCTAAAATAGAACACAACCAAACTAAACCAAACCAATCGCCAACCTAATACGAACAGCATTGACAGCATTGACATGACTACAATTGTTTGTTCCTGGGTCCGGAATCCTGAGTCATGAGTCATGTTACAATGTTACTTGTTACATTGCAATTTGCAACGGCTACCAAATAAATAGCTATACGTATTTCTTGTCGACCTGTCTGTACTGTACCTGAAAAGTTGACTAAAACACGAGCAAAGCAGCAAAGTCGCCACGGTAATTGGAACCAATATCCAAGCTTGAATGAAATCAAAGTCCACAGTCGACCCCTTGCTTTAACCCAGTCGTGCAAGAAAGCTGATTGATCAGCGGAGTTTGCCATTGTAATCGCATGAGTCAAAAGACTCCTGTTCTGCATCATAAGCGATTTCAATCTGCATAATGCATCCGCACTTGCAAGCTCAGGCGCGCGACATCCCTTGAATGGGCACATGGTGCTCTTTTTGCGGAAGTTGCGCCTGGTTTGTTCTTGATCCTGGCTAGCTGCATGGGCGGCATGCCATTCGAAACCGACATCACCATGGCAGTGACATCCCTCCGCCCATCGTCCCACAAACTCAGCCTCGTATGAAATATGCTCAACTATTGTTGTGGCAGCCCAGAAAGAGTCGCTTGAAATCGTTGATTCCAGACCGTCAGGACTTGCGCCGTATTGTTCACCATCGCTGCTGTTTGGCAACTTCAACCGTTGGTATTTCGTTCCAGACATTCCTGCAATATACTTGGACCTGTTCCAATACTTTCTCAAGATGTGCTGGAGTGGAAGCAATGCATGGCAAAAATCGTATATTGCCTCCCATCTCAGAGAAGTCAAACTAAAGCTCCACTTGTTTAATCGGTCACAATCACTTTTGTTCTCGAGCCCAATGCACAATGCTTGAAACCTCTCCCTTGCAGTTGTTTGTCGCAAGAGTTTCTCGATTGTACGAAGTCCATTCCGTGTTGGAGGCCACCTTAAGTCGCAAACAGTCAGAGTCAGAGACAGTCAGAGTCAGAGTCGGGTCAGTGCCAATATATGTTATTCATCATCATCAATCATCAATCATCGATCATCATCATCATCATCATCATAGATCATCATGATCATGGCCCCTCCTGACGGACCGACCGACTAATTTTGTTGAAGAAATATGAAAACTGAAAAAAAGTTCAAATCAAATAGTCGAGTCAGAGTCAAGCCACAAATTAGTCATACATTCCAACACTTCTGACAAGGCATTGTCAACCACGTGTTTCAAGTCCGCAGTTTGAAACGAATTTGGAAACAATCGTCCAACTCTATCATGTTCTTCCAGTCTTTCCACTGCCAGCTCAGCTGCACTCGCATCTGCTGCCACTGCCGGTGGCACAGGCACAGGGTCCTGCTGCTGGTGGTCCTGCTGTAAGATGTTGGTCTCAGCATTATCCTCCAGTTGCAGCATTTCATCATCCTTATTGACAAATGAGTCGAGTCTAGTGAGTGAGTCAGTGAGTCTAGTGACTAGGCTGGTCAAGTCAACTGAAGTGAGTCTGAAATTCCAAATAACTTACTGTAACCAATAGTAACCAATCAATCAGTCTCGAAAGAAAATGCCAATGTCAGTGTCAGTCCAGTGTCTGTTGGCTTGAAGTCATGAATTGCCAATCCGAAACCAGAAGCAACGGAAACATTGATGGCCGATTCAGTTTCTTTTGCTAAAGCAGCCAGACCAATCATAGGTGCAGTTGCAATTCCAAATTCAACACCTTGATCAGAGCAACACGATATCACACGCTTGTTGTAGGCCACGATTTGCTCATCACCACCAAGCTCCAATCGAAAAGCATGCAACAATGCATCCAACTTGTGATGTAAGGAGGTAAAGCCTTTCCCCAAAACCATGATCGGTAAAGCCCTGGTTTCCATCGCCAATGGACGGTCGGAGTCAAGGCCAAATGATCGTCGCAATCGCTGATATTCGGCATCGGCATCATCACTGTCTATTTCTGATTCTGATAGGCATTCAGAAAGGAATGAGCGCTTTGCATCAAGCATGTCAGCACAGAATTCCTGAATGAGCATGAAATCCTTGCCTTTTTCAGAGGCATCATAGCCTCAACTAACAAAGCAACACCAGCAACGTAAAATCAACACCTGACCAACACCGATATGAAATGATATAATCAAGGAGTCAAGGAGCTCAATGAGATCCACCGAGATGAAAAGCCATTTCGTTCCCAATATCGTTGACGGGCCTTCATAAGAATTGCGTCCAACTTGTACCTAGCTTTAGATAGAGTTGCACCGGTTGGTCCACCACCAATCTTTTGTTTGCGTTTGCTCTGGCTTTGCAAAGCCAACTCTGCATGTTCCGGTGCCTGTGCCAACAGACTAAACTCAGACTAAACTTAACACGCCTGATCATGATCAAATCATTAAACATTAACAGAGATTCAAAATCATTATATAACAGAGATTTTTCATACCCTGAAAGTTTTTGTTAAAAAGAAATGACAGATTCTGACAGATGCATCAGAAAATACTCCAAAAACATGATAAACAATGCCTCCTGGGGAGCTTGAACAATATCTTCAAGTAAACTGCTTTGAGGATCCACTGCTGGAGTTTCCAACACTGATCCACTTGCAGTTGCGAGCTGATGTGCTGCTGTCAACGCATGCAAAAAGTGATGCGAATTCCGTAGATGTATCGCCCTGTTTGGTTTGGTTGGTTTGGTTTGGCCATTTGTTGTTGGTTAGTGTCAGTTACTGTCACGGTTTCACGGTTTCTTATGATTTTATGCTTCAATAATGCTCATGACATGACGCATTACAAATGAAAAAACACAAATCCTAGTCAAAAGTCACTGCCAGGAAATAATATAAACTGAACGTATGAAATTTTCAGACAAGCAACAATGTCATGAACGTACCAAGCTGGTGAATGCTGTACACTGGCCGACCAACGCCCATGATAGTGCTTGGTATTAGTTTCTTCGCTGGTTCTTGCTCGCTTTGCCACATTTGACATAGCAATGCCATGCCAGTCTGGAAAAACGTGATCTTAGCTGTTCTAGGTGAAAACAATTCCAATGGTATCACTTAGCCCTTGCTAAGTATTACTGATGCTTTTGTTTTTGGCCAAAACAACAACCCCTCAAGACTCAAAACTATAAGTAAAAGGCCGTGAGTCTTGTTCCCTTGTACCCCATCTCAATATAGGTTCGGCTGCTCGCAATAGCAACTCATAAACTTGCTGTGCAGTACTCTGGACGCATGGCTCTGGAACAGGCACCGGGTCCATCAGTCCATCTCATCAAACAAACAAAAGTATGATAAAAGTATGACAAACAAAAGTATGACAAAAGTATGAAACTTGGGGAATCAAAGTCAATGTCAATGGATGACAGTATTCATATGATGCCTCACCCCCAAAGTAGCCAAATGGTGACAAAAGCCAAGAATGAGCCAATGATGCTGCAAACCTATCCTAAAAGGATGCTGCATGCCTATCCTGAGTTCCTCTCTATTGTTTTTTGTCAATCTTGCAACATGCCTGGTATAGAAGTTTTTGCAAATCTCCCATGTACATCACAAATTTTAGCCAAAACGGAAATAGGTCGCAGTGAATATTTAGATTTAGCGCTCTTGCATCGCAAGGCTTCAAGCTTCCTGAGAGTCTTCATAGCTAGACCCCCGGCACGCCCCAGAATCTGTGACTCCGCAAATTGCAATCTGCCAAACAATGTCGGAATTTCCAACGGGTTGATTTTTCCAGAAGTGATGATATTGTCAAGAGCTTGTGAAAGGTCCTTCTTCCTGTCAGGTTTATTGC
>Ga0126337_10002443_pt1 | contig 11851 bp, 7 predicted proteins | sample DipCmetagenome_FD_92527 | JGI IMG/M metagenome (GOLD analysis project Ga0126337, IMG submission 92527) | Coral microbial communities from La Bocana,Puerto Morelos, Mexico - Diploria C A metagenome | ecosystem: Host-associated > Invertebrates > Cnidaria > Coral | place: La Bocana,Puerto Morelos... | reverse complement strand
TGTAAGGGAGCTCAATTGCTAAAGATCAGTCGAGCGCTTTTGAGATTTTGTCACACAGCGAGCTAGCCGGGCGGAATCGCTCCGTGAGCGGGCAAGATCGAAAATTTCCGCCCGCTCCCGGAAAACCCGGAAAACCACACCCGAAAAAGTGCGAGAGTTTTTTATAGCTAGGTCTAGTTTCGTCGGGCCTATTGAACCGTGAGTCCGCAGCCAACAGATCCCGATTACTTGGCACTGTGGTGGACAATAAGCTGAGCTGGACACCTCACTCGATGGATCTAAAGATGCGCTTTGCCACAAAGTTAGCATTCTTACCTAGGAATGTTTTACTGAGAAGCATTTTAACTTACTGTAGTTCTACCCACTGTCACCTATGGCTTAGCTTTGTAGGGATGCTGTAGTAACAAGGAACTGTTTAATTCAATAGAAAAGCTACAAAGTACCGCCGCAAAGATAATTTTTAATTTAAGATAGGACATCCCGCCGAGGCCTTAAAGAGAGCGAACTGGCATCCACTCTGCTACAAATATAAGATTGCATTATTAAAACTGATGCACAGGCCGGGCTCATTGGGAAAATCTGCTATTGCCATTATGTGACAGTCTAATCAGTAGACGAACATCGACATATCCGTCTAGTACACCTGATTCTGTTTTTGTACCTAGTTTCAACTCAAGATTTGTCCATTTCTCGATTAGATATAGAGGTGCGACTCTATGGAATAATACCTTGCCCAATGAGACGCGAGTTGTGAATCTTGTGAATCTTGTCAACCAAGTTGAAAGGTAATGCAAGTTTGTTAAATTTTAATTTTTTGCTACGTCAATTTCCACTACAGATTTTAGTGACAAAGATTATTTATATTTTTAACTGTATCTTGCATATACAATGGTAATTGTTATTTAGGCTTTAGCTCCTTTACACTCCAGGGATTTTTGGTTTAGGCGTATAACGGCATGTAATTTAACGGAAACGATCTTATTTTATTCATTTAAGCGTCTTTTGTAAACACACGACCCCATGCATAAGCTTTATAGCTTTAAATATTATCGTGTTAAATAAAGGTATATTATCTATCTTATCAGACCTAAGGATTCAGTCATTGTGGACTTCATTGACGTGATGGAAGATACCAGAGGCTCACCCACTGAGCTGATCGCCGCGCCATCTACAACATTTTGAAGCAAAAAATCTGTCATTCTATTTGTATTTTGATCGTAAACAACAACTTCAACTTCTCTAACCGAATCATTGTATGTTTGGTTAAGTCAACTTCTGAGTAAAACTTGGCTGTACTCAAAACAACTATGCATCAGTTTTAAAACTGTAACTTCTCTCCGTATGGAACTGTTTCTTATTCAGAGTCTCTCAAAGAAGGCTACTGTGTCAGGATTAATATTGGATGCTTTGTAACTATCGGTCGTTAGGTCCTGGCTTGATTACAAAGCTGAATAAAGATCACAATAAAAATCACAGCCATTTTACTTTATATTATCACGAATGGAGCTGTCCTTGTTTGTTGGCATAGTCCTCTTTAGGGCTACCATGCAAATACTTTTCGCAAATTCTGCTCGTAGATCACTTTTGAACAGTATTAACACCAAGGGATTAATTGCAGGGTTTAAAATCATAAAGAGCCACGTGACTCTAGCGAGAGTCAAAGATACACTGCACAGGCCGAAATACGTGCAAAATGACGCGTAAAGCGACAAAGACCAACAAAAGAGAAAAATAGTTATCACTGCAATTATTACTCTACTGGAAGATCTCTTCGATCGTCTTCGCTGGAACATTCTTCGAAATTCTTTATTGCCTCTTTTTTCGCGTCTTCTTTCTAAACTTGATGACGGCTCATAGTTAGACGGATTAGAATCTGCAATGACCTTTGCTTGCTTGTTATTGTCTTTGTTCATAGCCCTATTTGAATGCTCTGTGGAAATGCTTCTCATTTGATTGAAGTTTATGTTGTGCAATTGAGATATTGCTCGCTTTGAGTGCAGCCGTGCTACCCGGATTATCTGCATATTTGCCATCATTAGTAAAATACAGGGAATGGCCACCATGATAATTGTTTCCATAATGGTAAAAATACGAAACCATTTTGCTCTTGTTGCAGGCTCGGCATAAAGCCAAGAGAAGTGAAGGCCAAAATTCACAAGTGGTATTCCCCAAGAAATTGCCATCGTTCTCGCAGCACCAGCGGTAGTCATGTAACTTGCATACTTCAAAGGATGCACAATGGCAAGATAACGATCTACCATCATAGCGGACAAATTAAAGATTGACTCGTACAAAAATAGCTCTTCAAAAACACTTTTCAGATAAACATCACACGTTTGTAACTTTTTACACGCAATGTGTAATGGCGTGATGAACAAACCAACCATAAGATCACTCATAGCAAGAGATAAAATAAACCAGTTGGTAGTGTTGTGGAGCTTAGACTTCGTTGCGATCAACCAAATTACAAATCCATTTCCAGCTATTGCTGTGATACTGACAGTTAAACTGCTGTACAGGTACCACGACATGCTTGATCGTTGCTTTCTCTGGCTTAAAGTAGAAAGTTTAGCGGTAATGTCTTTAACACACTTTACAATCGTGATGTTTGATGGTCAATAAACTGACTATGTGGTGCGGCCGTTTAAGAGCAGTAGTAAGTTCTTGTAAGACTTAGTTTCTGAGACTGATTTGAATATTAATATTGACTTCAAACAATTTTAGCTAAGTACACAGAATTTGTCATTTGAGTTAGACACCTGCAAAAACAATTTGACTCCCTTCTCCAATTCTAGTGCTTTGCTTTTAGTCGAAATTGATTAAAGGTAAACGCCAGCTTCAATCTAGAGTTAAAGTTATCATTCAATCTTACGGCCCTTGGGCTTCAATCAAGTATTTTTTGTTTTGTTCAATACGTCAGACGTTTATTTGTTCATTACCATCTCACCTTTATGAATGTTCCGTCAGTTGTCAGCCGCGCACCTTCAAAATGAATTTTTTTTCTTTACTCTGTTCGTTCTGTGATCGTCACATTTTGTGAAAATGCGTTGTAAAGATAATAGTATTCACAAACTGAACTTTTCTTTCTTGTAGATCACAGCTCAGTTCATAATCTTTTCAAAATAATCACTTAAAAGCTGTAATAAAAAAAAAAAAAAACTTATGTTAATTTGTCCGTTAGGTGCACTGCTGAATTTCAACCGGCAAAAACCTATGTGAGCCATAAATACTAAGAAACACAGTTCTTGGGCTGAAATGCTTTGTAATTTAATATTGATCTTGGTTACTTCAAAGGAGCTTAGAGTTATGGTTGACAGGTTATTAAATTTCTAATTATTCCAAAACAGTCTGTTTATCTGCAGCTACGTGGTGTTTGCAATTGGCGAAGTGCACGCTACATGGCGTTGTCTTTAACAAAGTCGACTTTATTTTGTCTCTCAGTACTTTGAAGATGAATTTTACTAATTTTCTTTGGTTTCTGTTTGAAATTAAAGTTGGAATATGTGGAGTTCAAACAAATCAATGAGACTGAACCAAAAATAGCTCAAATTCTATTGCGTGTAGAGGTTTCAAATGAAAATCACTTCTGATGGGGGCAAAGGTGTTCTTTCGTTTCCTGCCGGGCAGAGAGAGAAGAGAATATGTCTTCCAGGGTAGCGGTTTACTTTCCTTTTTTGTCGTTTGTTTCTCGATGAATAGCATCTGCCACACCCAATTATCACTTTGAAAGGCAATTGTTACAGATATTGGCTTTCATTGTTGCACAGAATCGATTATACAAGCTGTTGCCATTGCAGAGATATAATTCAACTTCCAGCTTAGATGTCGAAAATGTCTTTGGCCAGGAGTGACAATTTCAGATCTACGGCCGGTTTTAATTATTGGTCTGTAATTCATTTATTTTATTTTACATAAAATTCTGTTTTGTTAGACACATTCATATTTTATTATTTTAACATTTTTTTTTTAAGTGTGATTTATAACAACTTCTATCACAAAAACGTGATCGACAATATTCTTCTAATTGTAGAGATAAGCGTTTATATTTCTTAATGGACTTCTTATCTTTCTTAAGCTCCTCATGATCTGGCGATCAAGAAAATACCTTTCCATAAAAACGGTAACACCCGAGAGAGAATATTAAACCAGTTTTCCTTTTTCAAGCGCGAAACAGGCATCCGAGAAAATCCTTAGCTGAAAGTTTTAATACAAAAAACGTTGTCACGGCTATGAAATGAACGTTTACCAAGTTATCTTTCCGACGTATTCAAATTTGATTCATATGCCTAACACAAGAAGTAATTTTAATATCAATGCTTGTAAGGCTCTTTCAAGAGTCATTATAAGAATAAAGGGGTAGGAAGCTGGTTTGTTATGCGGGTGTCAATCTGTACTAATATATATGCTAACGAAAGCACCCACTACCACACTAATACATCAATCCTTCAAGGCTCGTCATAGATTCGTGACGACCACCTGCCTTCACTGATCAAGAATGGCACATTTTCATATTTTATACCGAAAAGCCAAGGGTTTTTGCGAAATTCTATGACGTAAATCTTGGGAACAACTCTATCCACTTATTTCTTCGTCTGCTCTTATATTTGGTTGAAAGTGGCATTGAAATGATATAAACCGTGAGCTAAAGAAAGTGGCTTGTAAACACATCAAGGAATCGCTCTTAACGTCTTGTGAAAGTCTGCAAATTCAATGATGAAAAACGACACTTTCACGAACAATAAATCAAATAACAACAGTTCGCTGTCACTCTTCTACATCGTCCTTGCATCATTTTTAGCGTTCATGGCTGTAGTCGGAAATGTAACAGTGATCTTCTTGATTTTCAAAAGGAGGCGACTCCATGTCATGCCTAACTATTTTGTGGTATCCCTTGCCGCGGCAGATGTCTTGGTAGGGTTGTTTCTTCCCTCTTTTATCATCGCGTGTGATTTTTGGTCTGGTTGTGAAGTCACTACTTATAACATGTTCTTCAACCTATTTACTTTGGCTTCAATAGCAAATTTATTCGTCATGACAGTAGACCGATACGTGTCCATAGTCCATCCACTACGCTATCAGATTTATGCCACTTCAGGTCGACTTTTTGCCGTCATTTCAGCATCTTGGATCATCCCAGCGCTTTTGTCGTTCTGTCCTCTTTTCTGGAAATGTTCAAGCTCAGATGAAGTAAAAAATACAGCAATTAAAGTCCACGCATTTATTGTTATCACTGCATTTGAGTTGGTACCCACGGTTGTCATGCCAGCAATGTATGCGCACATTTTTCACACTGCAAGAAAACACGCACGCCAGGTGGCAGCACACATAATGCAGCTTCGGTTCAACGATACGTGCAGTCAAGTTTTCAGGGAAAGTACCAGACTACAAATAACAACGCCGAAGGGGAAAAGAGTTTCTTTACAGCGAAACAAAGGAGAGAGGAGGCCCGACAGCTCGAGTATTGCCGTGTTAGGAGCTGTTATCGGTCTTTTTGTGTTGTGTTGGTCTTTTGATACTGTTATTTCATTTTGCAGTAAACTAGAATTGTGCGTTATAAAAGATAGCCTTTTTAGGGTTTCCGACTTAATGATTTTTTTTAATTCTGCAATAAATCCATTCGTTTACGCTTTTCTGAAGAAGGATATCAAACGAGAACTAATTGTTACATTTTGCTGACCCTCTGGTAATTTTGAGTGAGGAGTATCACTTTGTTGTTCTCAAGGGTTCCCATTATCTTCAGTTTAATCAGCGTTTGAAGTTTTCCGACACATGTAATTAAAACCATCAGAGAACTATCGACAGACTCATTCACATTTCAGTTCTCTCTGTTACATTTCTTACACTTCTTTTATTCTCAAACAAAATGACTCTTAAGGGTGAATATGAAACGTAGTTAGTTACAATTTATAACTGCAATTATAAGCTCTAATTTAGTCAGAAGAGGAAAGCTCTCCTGAGCGATAAACATATTCTTTTAAAGTAAACATTGACTGTCCTTATGCCTGCTGGCATGCAGGGCAGCAACAAAGGTCCTCCAATGCTGTGGGCTATTTTCCGTATGATACCACAGTTGTGTTTATGAACTTCAAATCTCCCTCCAAGGTTCTTTGCCAGGTATTTTTGGGCCTTTCTCTTCTTCTATTTTCTTCTTGTGTCCAATGGAGGGGTACGCGGGTGTTGTTGTCGAGTTCTCTTCTGAGCAAGTGCCCGATCCATCTACATTGACAAATTAAAAAACTTCTAATGACAATGATTTCCATGCTCTCTTAATGACACTGAGCAAGAACCTCTTCGCTTGAGATGGTGTTTGTCCAGAATACTCTGATAGTTTGGTAAGGTCGCTTACGGTCATTCTCTAACATTCTGAGTCATACAGAAGGGTGGAGACGACACAGCTCCGGTACAGCCTTAGTTTTGTCTTGATGCCGTACTGTTGAGACCTCCATATATTGTTGAGCATTCTGAATGCATTCCTGGCCTTGATGACACGGATACCTGATGTCGTTGCCTGCTCCTGACGATGCTGCCTCGGTTTTTGGGAGATCCTCTCCGTTCAGTCCACACTAAAATTGGTAAAAGATCAGTTGTGATGTTTAAGTTATAAGCACAGTCGTCTTCTGGTTGATCTTCAGACCAATCTTCTGTGCATAGTTACTGACGCGTGACGTTTTATGTAGATGGCTACATCATCATGAAGGCCTCACATTTATGTGAAAATAATTTGTTTTGAAACATAATTAACACGAGGATTAGAAAGTTAAAAGTTTTGTTATTTAAATTTAGGCGCCATTTATGCAACTGCCTATAGTCGTCTATTTAGTAAAAAGAATATGTCTTTCGTCGTTACGGTAGTTTGGCCATTAACAACTTTGATGAAATATTCTTACGCAAAAAATAATTCACAACTTCAATACTTAGGTGCAGGCTGACGCCTAAGTGGCGATGAGTTGTGTTTTGCCAATACTGTGTCGATCTGTGGCACCTACAAGATTGAAATTATAAATATAGTTGTTGTCGCTACGATTAAGAATAGCAGGCTTAATTAAACCCATCATTTCTGTTAGTTGCAAAACAAATTCATGTTTGAGAAAATTTTAGTAATATTATTCTCAATTCCATATTTCTGTTACCTACAGGCAAAATATCGAAAGCACTAGAAAGGTAGATGTGTTAATCATCACCGAAAAAAAGCCGGAATACACTAATTGACTAAATGCTTCATTCAGGCTGTAATTTGAGAGAATGGGTCTATGTTAATAAAACTAAAAATAAAATTGTTTGCATTATTAAGCGTGTGGGGTGGTCAAGTCTTTTTGGATAGTTCTCAAAGTCGGCTCACAGTCGAAGATTACATGGTATATAGAATTACATACATTAGAAATTATATATCGAGGGTGTCGTACACCGCAGCACCCCAAGGTAATCAGTTAATGCCGCAATGTCATAGTAGGACTCTGTTGCCGCCAAAATCCATAGCTAAAGGACTAAATACATAAATACACGTTAAAGCAGAACATACTTTAAACGAAACGCGGGGAACAATGGAACGAATTCCAACTAGCAGTCAAAACAATCGCTGGGTTTTGTAAAAATATTCAAAATCATTTGGACTACCTTACGTATTTTCACTAGTGATCGAAATTAACTGACTTCAGTTGTTTCCGATATGACCAGAGACATGAAAGAGTTATTCTGATGTAGCGAGTCTTGCGGAATAACAGCTCAAGTGAGAGCAACAAACAAATGATATACAAACGCACAAGCAATGTCTGGTTGATTTAGTGAGTGCTGTCCATTTTCAGTTTTTCAGTTTTTTTCAGTTTTTTTTATTATTGCATACTATTTACAGAAAAAAACCCTGACTCACCTGAGTTATAAATTGGGGTAACTCTTGATATTTTGAACACATCAGGTACTATACCATTTGCGATAGATTGATTGTAGATGTATGTAAATGGTAGTGATAATGGCTTAGAGGCAATTTTAATTTATTTATGTGGAATATCTAGTGAAGTTTTATTTTCATTTAGATTTTGGAAAAGCCTACAAACTTGTGTTGCCTCAACAGGGGACGGGATAAAACTTGAAACTGTTGATTTATTAATGTATTTGGTAGGCTCCTCATCATAATGATCTATGGTGCTTGCCAGGCTTGGACCTATACTAATAAAATACTTGTATAATTGTTCTGCAATGTCTAGTTTATTGGTAAAAGTTTTATTCTTCATTACAATTCTTGAGAGTGAGGCTTGTCCCTTTGTTTTTCGTTTAATTAAAGTACCAATTAATTTCCACGTAGCTTTCAAGTTATTCCTGTGCAGTTTAAACAGCTTACAATAATACACCTTTTTACTGACGGTCTTCAAAGTGCCACTAAGATCAAATTCTCGATAACCATTTTTTACATTTTCGTACACAATAAGTCTTTCCGAAAGATATTGCCAAATTTCAATCTGTTGCGAACATCAGAACTAAGGTTTTTTGGGCCTATATTGCAGAGAATTTCCGGCCGCCATTAATTTTCCTTGCCAGTCCAAGTCTTGGTTGAGAATTGGAGTAAATGACGTCATACTCTCAAAAACGGGTTGAAATTATAAAATCACAATTAACTGTAGAAAATTGCACGAATATAAGAGCAAAGTTTATTGTTATTCTTTATGAGAATTGCAGTACCAATTGTTATTGTAATTTGGAATTCAGTTGAAATTTCGCTTTTTTAAGTTTGAAAGTGACAACAGCGTTTTAGCAATTAGTTTGAACAGCTTTTAATCTTCTAACAAAGTGTATTATCAAACCAAACAGAATCATTAGACTCCATAACTCTGACAGTTAGCATTTGAATCTTATGTCTTTGAGAACTTGAGTATTTTGCATATACTTAGCTATGGCTTTGCAGTATTTTCATTTAGTCCATTACATTTTCCGAAGCTCAGTCTTCTTTAATTTTTCAAAGCATAACTTTTTAGCCAATCCGAACATGCGTATAATCCAAGCTGAGTTATTAATGCAAATTGGATAAAATGCGACAGTACGTGTAATACATTTGCGTTAACGGCACGTCGTCTAAGTGAGAAGGCGACAAATTATTAAACTGTTTCAAGAAAGTACAGATTATGCGATTTCATTTGGCTGTGTAAACCCAAGCTACAGCTTTTAGAAAAACGAAATAATTATCCTTATCTGCTGCCTTTACAAGCATTTGTTCTCGATTATCACGTCTGTACAAATTTTGCAGCTACAGGGCTCATCAGCACTTGCTTTGCAGTGACAAAACCGCTTCTGGAACTTTGCTTCTCTTTTGTGGCCACGACCACAACACATAAAGGTGCAATCATCTTCCTTGTGAGTGTTCCTTTGGCACTGACGACCGCGTGTTCCTGGAATGCTGTATTCATCTTGACGGTAGCAGTAAGAGGGAGACTGGCTGGAGTAGACTAGAGACGACTTCTTTGGTTTTTTGCCGCTAGATCGGCCATGGTACCTCGAGTTCCCAATGGTTCGTAAATAATATGACTTTTTTCGATTTCTTTTTGAGGCAATGACCTTGATAGCTTTGTAGTACTTTGCTTTGATAATACGGCTGATCTTTTGGAGTGGTGAAGAAATAATTTGGCAGGACTTTATTCTTTCTGATGTGCCCACGGAGCATTTGACAAGTCTGTTTTCTTTCACTACCTGTTAAAAAATAAAAGGGATATTTCACAAAAATGACTGAACCAATTTGCCAGCCGAATCTAGAGGAAACCCTCATTACTGAGCAAATGCGCATGCCCACGACTCTTCCGTTGTACTGAATTGAACACAGGTAAGGACTAAACAGTTTAATTTCATGGGCCAGTGTAATATATAGTGGATCAGTAATATATTTTTTTCTATCTTAAATGCTTGAAATTTTTCGGGAGCTAGGCTTGCTATAAATTTGCTTTATTATCTTGTAATAAAAAAAACACTAGTAAAATGACATATTCAGTATGAGCTAAAAGGAAAAAGAGTAAATGATTCCCAATTTCGATCACCAGAATAGCGATCTAGTCTCTTCATATTGTTGATGGGGAAGATACAGACAAATACATGAAAAATCATATATTTGAACTGCGGAGAAAAATATGAAGACGTGATTGATAACTCAGTTATATAGTACACAACTTAAGCAGTTGGCGTTTTGTGTGAAATCACTATCTACACGGGTATATTAGGAATTTACAACGTGGCCAGCTCACAGTTGGCTTAATAACTCAGTTTGTAAAGCACTGTACCGGTATCGCAGAGGTCATGGGTTCGAATCCCGTTGAGCCTGAATTTTTATCAGGCTTTAATTTAAGAACTGTTAAAGTTGTGCTTATAAGTGTGATGATCAATCATGCAAAAATAAAAGGATTTCCTACACTATTGGCGAATTAGGTCCCATGCAGTTCACATGGAGGTAGTACCCCGCCTAGTAGTAGACAAAATAATCTAGTATTCACATGTGTACTGGGTGAGGTTAAAATTGCAATTTCGTATTCCCTGAGCAGTAGACAAACAAACTGAATGGCGGATGTTAGACACTTCGTAGCGTAAATGGTTTCTTCTTTCAGTTTTAGCATTTTTGTTTGAAGTCTGTTTGAAGTCTTTGTGGATTTGGGCTGTCGAATGTTTAGATTTCATGGAGCTTTCCATTTTGTCACTGTTTTGAGCAAGACTTAAGCTTGATTCACTTATATATACTTGATTATCTGACTCCAGACTTAAATTGTCGGTGGCTCCGCCAACTTCTTTAGTTTTTTTTCACAATAACTCTTTTTTGACGTTTGGAAGATGCAATCGACGAAAATGCTCACCAGGCTTGTAGTGGTTGGCAGCCATGTTGTTTTGGCGGGCTTTGGCTTTGGCGCAATCGAAAACTAACGACAAATACCCGGATGAACATCGATATCACCCCAGCTATGCAGGCTAACCCACCTAAAGCATGGAGAAAACTCATACCGGCAAGCTAAGTGGGTTACCTGGCCGGCTGACCAAGGAACCCGCAGTCTAACAAAAATTGGTTTGGAGAGATTGGTCACCCTACCGAGGCGGGGTAGCTCACCTACCCGGGGTCCCCCACCTCCACGTAATCATGCCCTTAGTATAGCTGTGTTTACCTCGAGTCCGACTCTAACATTTTGCTTCATTATTGTATTCATCTCACTGTTGTTGCCTCTGCCGCTTAACATGAACCGCTCAGCTGAGTAAGCCCCAAAGCGAATATTTACACTGCAACCTCGCCATTTCAAGGATTGACCATGAAAGGGTCTTTTAACTCCCTCGCAACTGCATTCCGTTACATCTTTTGATGTGCAGGCCTTGGCTATGCTCAATGCTATTGTCGCTGAAAGTAATGCAGTAGTAAAAGCAGCTTCTTTAGTTCCATCTGTGGAGAAAAACATTTAAATGAGTGTTCACTGCGTTCAGCGGAGGCCATGTACATGTTACGTCAGAGACATAAATACGGTTTAAATACGGTGTTTTCACTCTGAAAACACATCAAATGTTTTCACTCTGAAAACACATCAAATGTTTTCCGTCCACACTACGCCGCAATCAGCAAGCAGCAATCACCTGTCATTTTGTATTTGTGTTGGAGTAAAACTCGAGAAGGGAAATCAAATGATTATCGTGCCCTTATCAGACCAACAACAATTTCATTCACAAAACAACAACAGAAAGATATGCCAGCAAGTTCATTCCTGTGTTTGCATCTCGAAATGTTTACATCGTAGAGCGACAATGTCATGAAGCTAACACTGATTAGACAATTCCATTAACATCACAAATTCCACAAAAAGATGACTTGTTTGGAAGGCCTAGCCACATCGGGAATCGGTTCATT
>Ga0126337_10002442_pt1 | contig 11855 bp, 5 predicted proteins | sample DipCmetagenome_FD_92527 | JGI IMG/M metagenome (GOLD analysis project Ga0126337, IMG submission 92527) | Coral microbial communities from La Bocana,Puerto Morelos, Mexico - Diploria C A metagenome | ecosystem: Host-associated > Invertebrates > Cnidaria > Coral | place: La Bocana,Puerto Morelos... | reverse complement strand
TCCCCCCCCCCCCCCCCCCCCCCCACCCCCCTACCGGTCAGGCATCCAATTACAATCCAAGGTGGTGGCATTGATAACCTGGTCTATCGATCGTTACGCTTCAAAATAAGGCTTACACTTTTGGCCAGTCCCGCTACACTCTTACAGTACTAGTTGTCAGCATTTGGATTTCACAATCTGTAGGCTTGACTGTGTAGTAAATTCGATCTTTTTTCTCTTGTAGAGCAAGCTGACGAGCAAAACCCTCCAAGTGAACATCCTTAGTGTCACCAATTATGAAACGGAAGAACTTCTGGTAGGTTGCATTTTGACTTCCGCTTGGTTCCTGCGTTTTTGATAGGCGAGAGCGACAATTGTAATTTAATTTATATGTTTTATCGAAATGTCTCTCAAATTCTAAGAATCATCCGAAAATTACTCTAGAATACACCTTTAGCATCCAGTATTCTAACAATTTTCTATACCACAGAGTTTAGCAATGTTGAATCATTAACAAGTCTAAAAACTTAACATTTTGTTCAGGCGTTAGGTAGTGAACAATCATTGTATTGATTTGTCTAATTTATTAATTACCTTTTGTAATTACAGGGTGGAGCGCAAATCAGTCTAGCAGAATTTGACATTCATACTCCTGTGCGATTTCGATGGTACAACCTCTTGAGCTGCGCGGTAGGTCTGCATTTTAATTCGTTTTTCTGCAGTTATCTTACTGTTGAAGATTAACGTATCTGCCCGTTTCTTTAGTGTACCTAAATGTTACATTTGTCTCTGTGCAATTGCCTTGCTTTCCTCAATTTTAAGTCCGTCTGAACCCTTAATGAATAGCACCTTGAAAAAGTCATTTTACGCTTTTCAATAAATAAACGACCGTTTAATTTGATTAGTATCTCCAGTGTGTAGTGTGTGAATATTATCGGGCTTAACATGACTTCTGTTTGGCCTGTAGTTCTTCCAGTCAGCTGCGGCCAAATATCAGCATGGCAAGCGCAGCACTTCGGCGCCGCCGATTGGCTCGCTATCAATGGACAGCGTTCTTGAGCCAAAACGAGGCAGCTTACGACCAAGCTCATGGGTGAGTTTACAATTGACAAAGTAAAGAAAAATATATTATAAGCACTTTGCTACTGATTGTATCCAACACACATTTTCCCATCTTTCTTTTTTCAACTGAAACAGTGCGAAGGCTCGACATTCAGTCTAGAGTCAGCGGTTGCCGGATTCGAGCGCATGCCATTTAGATCAGTTAGCCAAGAGGTGCTCGACCCGGGAGTAGAAAGTCTACCAGTTCGCAAGCATACTGCTGGAAGGCCGGTGGAAAGAGCGCAGTCCCAAGGAGACAGTGTAATCAGTGGCGGCTCTCTTCAGGACAGAGACAGCGACTTTGATCGATCGCCCATAGCGCGGCCCAGACCTCCGATGCTGAAGACGAAGTACTCGCGGAAGTTTTCCGATCCACAACCTCTGGGTTCGTTCGCAGTCCATGTAAGTTGAACATATGCAATGGTTTTATAAACGAGGAGTGAATTTCCAGCGCATGATTCTTCTGTTTTTTTGTTCTGAAAACAACTGGTGACTGACGTTTCCACGAGTCATCTCCATAGTCAAGACTGAACTCTGAAGATGACTTCTCAGAACTGTGCTCACCCGAACTATCACACTTAACGAACTACTGATACCTCAAACCAGTTACCTAGTTTTGAAATGTTTGGGTCAACTTGACAGAATGCTGGTCGGGGGTAGTAACCTCTGGTGGATCAGCATCCATTGCGAATTGAAGATGGGGAGGGGGGTGTTAATACTTCAAGTCTCTTCATAGTACAGAAGAACTTTCTCCTCGTGATCTCTATCGTTCGTTTTCCTTTACAGGGAGTAGACGATATGATATCCTTGAGCCGACTGTTCTACGACATTAACCTAAATCGCAGTAACTCGGACTGCACCACGCGAAAAACCGAAGGCAGTCCATTCGTAAGAATGTCCGTGGAAAGAACAAGCATGAGAAGAAAGAAGGTAATTTTTAATGACTTCAACGAACAACAGCTCAAAAATCTGTGGAGTCTAAATTCAAAGTGGCGACCGCACGGAGACGCGCCTTGAAACATAAAGGCTGAAATTTTCAAGTTGGTCTTTCTGCACCTGTCTTAACGTTCTGCATATCTTTACTTTTCGTTTTGGGTAATTGTTACTTCGATATTTGCCTTCTGGAAAATAAAAACATTTCAGGTATTTGTGGTTACATGAAGGTCTGTGAGTGTAAGCATCGATAGTTGTAACTGTTTTTCCGCGTGCCCAAAATGGCGCCATTTCATCTAATATTGGTTCCTTTTTTTTCTTTTTCCACCTACAGCGTCCAATGTCATGGCAAGGGATTCAGACATACCAGCAGCTGAACCCTCATCTAGAAGAAGGGCACGATCGCACAGCTATGGATCTTGAATTTCATCTTGAAGCCTCGAAAGCAAAACAGGTTGGTAAAACCATTACTGGGTCCAAACAAGAGAGGATGAGAAATCAGTAAGAGTGAATGCTCCATGTAGGCCTCATTTTCGAGGTAATCCCACACCAGGTATTTCTAGGTCAAGTCCAGGTTTTGGAAACTCGGGATAGTCTGGAATGGCCAGTCCTTTGATGCGGATTTTGCTCACGTGTTCAGCACGAGCGGCTTTACACTCATCTTAAATCTCCACGAAAGATTGGTAGCAACCCAAAAATAACGTTAGAGGGATTACCTTAGTAATAATATCTATGAGGTAAATTCTCTTATCCACTCTTGGTCCAAAGCTTAAGTCTTCTCGTAACAGACATCGGGCTTTTCAGTATCGGGATAAAAGTGAATAAAAATCTAACTGTTTTGTTTATTCATGTTTCCAGTTGCAGGTAAATGATGAAATTCGTAGGTTATCGCACTTAAAAAAGCGAATCGAGGAAGCCATCGATGAAGGATCCACTGAGATTCCCAAGTGGCTTGAGGAGAGCGAAGAGTATCAAACTCTCCTGAGGGATGTTGAGGTGGGTCAAAATACAAACTCTCCTTAACGATTGACATAGATTTCCTTTTACATTTGTTCTGAGATTTTGGTATTGCATCAAGTTGATGTTTGTCGCTGAATCGTTATTCCAGTGTAAGGGGAATTAAATGTAGAATATTCTTTTCTGAAGTGCCAATGTTCAAAAATAATCTTAACAGTACTTCATGAAAGTACTACTCAATAGCTTTTCTTTGAATGGTCACATACTAGGTTTCATAAGATCCGCTGTCTTTAAAATTAGAACCTTCTTGTACTGTAGCAGAGGGAAGAGAAGAGTTGGTTTAATTAGCCAGTGTTAAAGGTTTGTTATTAATGTTCGTTTTTTGACTTGAACTTTGAATTATTTCGTCGCAGGGTTTCAAAAGCCTGAACCTTCACGGTCACCGCGGGAGAAGCCCTTATCCGAGAAAAAGCCACAAGTCTATAAGGTGAGCAGGATTTGGTAATAGGACGTTTTCCGACGAATTGTGTTCGCTATGTGTTGGCTTTGTGGGTAACATTGGTAAACTCTGTGGTTGGATGAAAATTGCGCGCAATATGCTTCGGCCAATGAGAACGAATGTGTTGTTCACACTGTCAGTAAAATGCAAATGTTTAATTTAGTCTGTCTACCAGGAAAAGGAAAAAAAGAGTTTTTGTTTTCTTTCTGCGCGCAGTGTGATAACGCGATCGTTCCAACCCCCGCGGTGATTAGTTTGTGTGCGGTTTCGACGAACTTAGGCGTTCTGTGGACAAAGTACTCTTATACCACTCGCAGGGCTTTTTGGCTTTTTCACCATCGAGCAAACTTATAACCGGCGTCGATTCAATTGAAAATAACTATGAATCGATTTTTTGCATTGAACGATGTCTTTTGCTGGGGACCTAAAAGCCCAAGCTACTTTGTCTCATAGATTTATTAAACACGATGCAGTTGTAAGAAGAATTTTAAGATCATTTTTGCTTTGAGTACGTTTGTTAGCATCAACAGCAATAGCAGGATTTGTTATTTCGACATATGATGCTAATTCCTTTCTTTGATTATGTTTTAGGGATAGATTAAGTCCTCTGCCTCCGAAGCAGGTAAAGTCGCCTCTTAATCCCAGTGTTAGCGAACAGCACTGGGTTTGAAACGGCGACAGACGAAAATAAAATTCGAGGAGAGACAATTATAAGCTACAGCACAGAAACGATGAAGTAACGATTTCAACCAAGGGACGCTTTCAGTTTATGTAAAGTAATAACGTAGCAACAGACAGCTGAACCATGTCAAATTGGTTCCTTTACAAGAATTATTTTGTAGAAAGGTAGCAAATTGTAAAAAGCCATTACTGAAGTAAAATGTTGGGTATATCCGGCTCCATATTGGCTAGTATTGGGCCGTCGAGACAACTTGTTTATTTTTCGTGGTAGTGTTTAAGCTAAATTTGAATTGTATGGTCTAAAACTGACCGAGAGCTTTTTAAAAAGTGTAACTTAAGTTATGTTTAAGAGAAACACTCTATAAAGCAAGCTTTGTATTTTTCTAGATTTCAAGCCTGAAGCGTTGTCTCGTTTTTTTTTATGTTTTTGTACTGTGTTGAAGTGCTGTTTTTCCTTACACTCTGATTGCAAAGATTATAACAAATATATATTTCTCTTTTTATTCTCAGCCTAGTTGAGGCCTTTTCATTTTCATAAACGTTGTTTTTAAATGTGAAAAAGTGAAGTCGTTTCTTGTAAATACTGATGTCGTAGAATAGTTAGACTTAATGAAAAGACCCATATTGTCTTAGCTTATAACTTCGGTATTGCCCAGGACGTCTTTGCGTTATCTACCCAGGTATATAATAATTATCTGGTTAACAGATTTCTGAAGGAGACACTCGACAATTTGCACATAAAATTCAATATAAGCGACTTAAACACTATAATTGATGTCTTGCCAAATTTGAATAAGCCCACAGGTAATTTCTTAAAAATTTGTATACCTAAATTTGTTCATACATGGGTTGTATATATTTATTTATTACCGTCAAACACCTATATATTCCATTTGTGAAGAATAATATTTTAATATATGGCATTATGTACTCTGGATAACATCTTTAAAAAAGTGACCAAGTACGGTCACTTATTTGGTTTATATAAATTCATTCGTTTCGCTTGTAAACGAATAAGGTAAATAAAAGAGAAAACAGTATTTTGCAGAATAACAATTGAGTTTCCCTGTGTTTGATCACGTTCATGGTTAGTAGGGTGGTAGTCAGATAAAATGAGGGCTGAAGCAGGGATGTCGCGTAACACTGATTTTCAAGACTTGGCAGAGCACTTACACGTAAATAAAAACACTAGGATGGAAGTGGATTTTACAACGAAAACTCAGGGGAAGGGTTCGATCCATCCCGCCCCCACCCATATGGGGTATGATTTGCCTTTATATCTGAGGGCCATAAAATCGATATATACCAGCAAAGACGCTACTGTCCTTTGGAAGAGCGGCGTGTGCAGAATGAGTCGAAGATTTTCCGCGAGCAAATTCACCGGAATAACTTTCTCTCCCGTCCGTAAGGAGAGAAGGTTGATATATTTTCGGTCGTGTTTTCTTGTCAGAGAAGCGGGTCATCAGTCATTACAACAATGTCTCCCTTTTTGTTGCTAATTTTAAATATGGATTGAAAATCCCACACTTTACCATCGTGCACGTTGATGGGGCAGAGATATTCCCCGATGTACCGACCTACATAGCCACCGCCCACTTGAAGAGTGTTTGGTGGTAGTTTATCACCCCGCCTCGCTTCAATTACGTCAAATCCGGTGTCCATCAGTAAATCTCCGCTCAGCTGTTTCGTGTATTCATCAAACATGGCGCGCCAGAAGTCCAACCGGCCATCTTTGGTTTCCACAAAGCAAAGCTTCCCTTGAGAACGTCCGAAATACATTTGCCTTGATGAATTAACCTTATTGGCTTGCATGGCTTGATCCGGAACAGGATCGCCTTGTGTATGAGGTATCCACAGTGGACAAGGATTCGACGGCTGAATTTTGATGCCATTTTTGTCTCCCATAATGGCGACACATCCGTATTCTGTAGGATCCACGCGCACGTCTGTTACCCATAAGTCATAGCCATCATGAACCGAGACATACATCAGGGAACTGGCAAGACTCACAACACTGAATCGCTTGGGAATCCCGGGCTGCAACAAACAGAATCCTTCTTGAATCAGAGTCGGAAATAGCGTTTCTTTTGACTGTCTTTGAAGACTCCTTTCAGTTGCTCCATTGGGCCTATTACCAGTAAGTCGTGTGTATGTCTCGGTGTCACCAAGCTTATTATCTCGCAGACGCACATAAAGGTGTTTAATGCCGTCAGTTTTGTTTGTCACATAGATATTGTAGGGAGCAGACGAACCTAACACAAGGTGATAAAACATCATATAGATAACAATTAGACACAAAGCCACCATGGGGGAGGGGTGGGAATGTTCCCAGAAAAATTAGGTTGGAGTGTGGGGTCCCCTTCCCAATTCCTAACCCTATTCAAGACGACAATCTGCGATTTTTGAACTAGCTCTTTATTCTGAAAAGCCCTTTTGGGACGAATAAAGTATCTATGTATGTAATTATCATAACCTTTTTATGACCTCACCAAAAAAATTTATACCCAGTTTAAGAGCCGTCTTATAATTAATTGCTAAAGGCATTGGGAGGGGCCTTTGTTGATAGCTTTATCGGAGTTATGATGTCTGAAGAAGCTTCTTCTAAAAATGCACACACAATTCAAGAGTAGGGTGCAAAATCTATACATTATTTGAGACCAAAAAGGGAAAAATCTATGCCCTAGCTATTTCCGGACCAAAAACGGCTAAAAGAACATACCCTCTGGGGCCGCACATACCCAGATGGCCTCATAAGGGAGAACCCCTCCGGTAACCCAATCTGAGAGAACAGCCCTCGCGTCACTGTTAAGACGTCGAAATCTCCACAGTGACAACGTAAAACTGTCCCCTCCCCCAAGAAAAAAATAACCTACAATGTGCAAATGTGCATGAAAAGATTGTGTGACAAACGGTTTCGCGTGACGTCACTGAGTAAGGTTATTTCAGCATCGTTTCATCTGGCAGTGGAAACGTGAGGGATGTCAGAACACATTCCCTGGCTGAGAAGGAAAAATACCCTCTCGCTGCTTGAAAGTTTGGGTAAATTTTAATGGAAAAAATATATAAAAAATTCAACTCCTTACTCAAGGAAACATGCTTTGATATTTGAAGCATCAATTTACAGGTTAAGCTTTGATGCTCGACCCGATGATAAATCATAAAGCTGAGAACTCAGCGTGATTATTTTAAAAAAAATGTCTTTTACCTTTATGTTGGAATGAACTCCTTGAAGCACCCATAAAACAAAAAGAATGTTTTACACTTGAGTTTTCGATATATAGAAATTCGGTCGCTCCTTTTCTTCGGGAAATACCTCAGAGAGATTATGAAATCGGGACTCTTCTACCAGGAGCTATAGACAAACGAAATAACCGCATGCTTGACACGAGGATTGACTTAAAAGAATTTCGTGCAAACTGACACAATGAGTTTTTGAAGTACAGGTCCGTGATTGGTCACGAGTTCCGTCACTGTTAAGTCACAAGACAAGTCACGCACTCATCACGTTTGAAATAAAGCCTACAGTCCCGGGCGAAAACACTGTGACACCGAAAAAATTGTCCCCTACCTGCCACTTTCCCTTTAATTATGAAAAAAGACGCGACATTTTCTAACCTTAGTCAGGGAGGATAAGATATCATCCACCCGAAGTATTCGAACCGCTCTTTTCTGAGATGTCTGCCCGCGATTGTAAGGCAGGAGTGTCACTGAACTTGATTGGTGAACTCCAATCGAAAACTTCATGAAACCACGTCGAATTAATAGCTTTTTCCCATCTTCGGTGCGGCGTTTTGTTTACTCGGATACACGCAAAGACTTCCGATCTCGGTCCGCGTTTTACCGCATTCGACAAAATCGAAAGAACCCCTCTCCCCACTCCCTCAAAAGCAGCGTTAAAATTACATACTATGCTTTATCTAAATCATGGTAAAAACATCAGTTATATTATATAATTATGAGACAAGATAAAAATACAAAATTGATGAACAAATTTGCGGTGCGGAAGTACGAGGCGGAGGACATCAGGTGATTGATCTCACATTTAAAGTTAATAAGTTAAAAGTGGCTCAGTCTGCCGGAAGGCTATTCTACAAGTGTGTCCCACAGAAGCAAAAACTACGTTTTTCTGAAAAAATATTGGTACAGCTGGAGCTTTAAAAAAGCCTTTCAACTAGCGCTCTTTCGCGTGGCAAGAAACGTTTTTGTGTACTAACAGACTGTTCGCAGGCTACTGCTCTGGAGCCTGATCATTGATAGTTTTAAACATTAATTTGAATTTTTTTTTTTTTTTTCCATCCTATAGTTACAACGGAGGGCGGTAGCGCCAGAATAGCAATCAGGAGAAAAACCATACTGGCGCGATTTTGTCCTTTTGTCCACAGGATAGCAATAATCGAAGAAGGTTCTATGATAGAATACATCAGTGGCAATATAGCCATTTTCATTAACCAAACGGCCTCGAGCTTTGTCAGATTTTTAGACCACGAAGAACTTAAATCGATATTTATTCCTAAGGATTTGGTGTTAAAGCCCTATTGATTCCGTGACCTTCTATATGTAGCTATTTGTGAAGTAAGGATATTACCAGAGGTACTAGCAAGTCTCTGACGTGAATCTATTAACATAAGTTCGGTTTTTACAATATTTAGGCTTAGTTTCTTTGCAATTCACAAAGGTCAGCTGCTTGTCATAGTTCACAGTTTATAATTGTTACTGGTTCAAGCTACCGTACTGGTGCGATGTTGATGCTTCTTTTGTCGGTGATCGTTCGCTTTACTCAGACTTAGTAGTGATCACTCAGATAAGACTCAGGGTACTGAATCAATGATAGACCTCGCTAGCTTTCGTAAAACCATCTTTCGGTCAATGGAATCGAAAGACTTTTTTTAGTCTAAAAATATTTCACTATTTATAACACAGTTACCTATATGACCAGGCCAACTGTTAGAAGCTTTGAGCAAGTGTGTTATGAAGTAATCTAAAGCCAGATTGAAGGCTAGCTAAAAGATCTTTATCATTAAGGTACTTGTAAAATTGATCGTAAATTACTCTTTTGCCAAACAAGTCAGAGACAGCAGGAACAATCGAGATTGGCCGGCAGTTATTTACGTCTTGTCCATTTCCTTTATTTGAAAATTGGCTTCACTCTAGCTAGCTTTCATTCAGTTGGCACACTACCCTCAAAGGCAATCGACAGATTGAACAAGAACATTACCTTGGATGGCAAATCATCCAGACCAGTCGCTTTCTTAATTCAGTCTAGTTTTTCAAGCTGATTTCGGACTTCATTAGCGGAAAAAGGGAAAGTCTTGTTTGTAAATGGTGAGATAAGATAATTTCCGACTGGCAAAATCACGATTAATTCTACTATTGGAAAATAACATTGTTTAAAAACGGATCATAGAGGACAATACGCATATCGGCTATCCAATCTGTTCTTTTCAAAAACAAAAATCCTTTTTATGAGCCACCAAATTACCGACGCTTTTCTGTAAAGAAAGCTTTCTCAACAACAGCAATTTCATTACTTTTTTTAAGACAAATGTTTTCATGTAATGGAGAATGGGAACTGGTAAAAATTCCTCACCTAATTAAAAAACCTAATCTAGCTGAGTATCAGAATTAAATATTCAGCCGTAGAGGTTATTGGCAAAAAAACATGATATGTCAGGTTTTCACTAACCTTAACACGATTATGTCAAGATGGATCCATAAAGTGGACATATTTTAGCGGCTCGACAGTAGCGATCCCCCAAAGTAGCTAAGGATCCCCCTACAGTAGCCATCCTCGACAGTAAAATGGTCTCTCGACAGTAGCGACAGTATCGACACCTCATAGAAAGCAATCCCTGACAATAGCGACTCCCCAACAGTTAATTATCCCCCGAAACCAGCTAAGGTATAGGAAAATACGTCAAAATTTGAAAGTAACGATAGTTGTTATTTCTAGAGGTTCAATTCTTTGTCAACTTTTCTTCCGCTTTTTTCAGTACCCCCTTTTGTGGTGGAACTTGACAGCATAAAAATCGCTAAGCCCCTAACTCGTATCTGAACCTTACAACAAAATGAAAAGCTCCGCTTTCATCTTGACAAAACACGTCTTTTCAAACAAGAGATGTAAACACGGCAGTTTTGGCTTTTCAGTTAATTTTTTCAAATTTCACTCCGTAATTTACATTTGGAATTGTTTACAGTGGTTTGAGTACAGTGGTTTGAGTACGACACGTTTGACAAAATATTATAATTCAACAGTTGACTTTGTATATATTACGCCGCCCACACCACTTATCCATTTAAATTGACCTTAATCGCATTGTTAACCCCATGTCGACTGTATACTAATGGTCGGTCTCTAAGTTCACAGCAAACACTACTGCATGTAATTACAAAGTGACTCTGGAATAGAAAGACCGGACGAATATTGAAAGAGATAAAGGCCCTCTGCATCAGTCGGCCGCCTTTTCACTGGGATTCGTTTTTTTTGTGATATCAGTAATTCAATTTTAACAACAAGTCATTTATGCATAGGGGATCACCTATTTGTTTAGTATATTTCCGGCCGTTAGACAAGCATTTTTGAATACGTCCATCGTATCTTGGAAATAGATCATTGACACAGTATTGACTCTCTGATTGGTGCAAGGATTATTCCAGCTGCTCGGACCAAACTGTTTGACTTCTTCTGCACTGCATTGATTACAGTCACAATTGCTGAATGTCGCCAAAGAAAGGTGATCAAAGCTAGCACATTCTCAGCTGAGGCTATTTGAGACTTGTATTAGCCAGGTAAGCGTGGTAGAGATTGAAAACTATTCCCTAAAACGTCACGGCAAAAGCCAATTGAAGACCAGAATTTTTGTCTTCTCCTACAAAAGTGGAAGTAAAAGGTCTTCGTTCTTACTCCCTGACCAGATCAAAAGAAGGCTCGATGAGATCGCGACTTTGAAATGAGTTATTGTTTGTATGGCTACGAAGTTTATGTCACCTATTTTAAACAGGAAAATGTCTTGCAATATAATGCACTTAACTGGAGCAATGACAAGGTATTTGCCGAGCCTAAACGTTGACATGCTGGACAGAGAAAAAAATAAAAAAAAAAAACAATACGCAAAAACGCCCCGACCATTTGGAAACATGAGAGAAATTTACTATTCTGATCACTACGTGGCAATATTGTAATTAGTTAATTTTCAACACTTTCAGCAACAAATCGTTTGAGACACGTTTTAGCAAAAAGTAAGGATCTCCATCGCCAATATCTGAGACAGGTTATATAACGGTAAGTTTAGTTAAAAGTTGTTTTGGATGTAGAATAAAATTTTGGCCGAAGTTCAATTCGTCATGCTAGGGTTACATAAACCTGCTGTAGGGATGTAGAACGTTTTCTGTTAAAGGAGGTTTTCAGCCAATTCAGTTTTAAAGGAAGTATTCAGTTCTCTAGCATTTCACGAGGCTTGGCTGTTTGAATATCGAGCACGCCATTTTGCTCACAGATGCGTAAATGTATAATAATAATAATAATAATTATAATAATAATTACTTTATTTTAGTGTCAATGTCTTCTAGCGCTTTCGCACTAATCGGGGACACTTTCCAAGCTAGAATTGGAATTTGGAAATGTTGGTTTTTGAGGAGAGGGGAGAACCGGAGTACCCGGAGAAAAACCTCTCGGAGCAGAGAAGAGAACCAACAACAAACTCAACCC
>Ga0126337_10002441_pt1 | contig 11856 bp, 5 predicted proteins | sample DipCmetagenome_FD_92527 | JGI IMG/M metagenome (GOLD analysis project Ga0126337, IMG submission 92527) | Coral microbial communities from La Bocana,Puerto Morelos, Mexico - Diploria C A metagenome | ecosystem: Host-associated > Invertebrates > Cnidaria > Coral | place: La Bocana,Puerto Morelos... | reverse complement strand
TCTTAAAAATCTAACAAAACAACGAACCACCAACCTTTGGGTGAACAGCCTTTCGATCTGCCTCATTCATAGGAATGAGGCAGCCTGATATATTTTACTCAACCTCTTTTATGAAGAGTTGTGAATTCCCTGTGTAATTGAAAATCAGTTGACTGTCGAATATCTTCTCTCATACTTTTTTTTTCGGTCAGCAGTACCCTAAAACTTACCACGAAAGCTCCCGTTGTGGATCTTTGAGTCTGAACACTCTAAGATGAACCGAAGCCGATTTTTAGCCCCTAAAAGGTACGACGAAACACTGACCGTCCTTTTTATACGGGAGTTCCCTCGGGATATTAGATTCTTTTTTAACAATCGCAACGTTTTCCACAATTTCAGCCCTGCTTATTCACGCTACGAAAACATGAGCCTACCCGGATATTAGTGAAGCAGTTCACCGAAAGAAGTTTAAAGTGAATGACTTGGCTGAATCTAGTTACACTTCTAATTTCTTTACTACAACCTTTCATTTCTATCTGAGTTTCAATTATCACGATGATAAACGAAACTTACTTTTTGCATTTGATGTACTTAACCTACCACTAAAGTGCATCAAGCGAAGAAAGCACATTGTTTCAAGAACAGGTGATGCCGGCGTGACTCGGTGCCGGCACCTATGACATTGACCAGTGAAGTAGGTCTCCAATTGACCCTCACTGAGCCAGGAGCTCTAGAAGAGCAGGGTATTTCCTGAGCATCTTAAAATGTGGCATTTGATTCTCACGTTTTCTCACGTATCTTCCTTATTTACACATATCTTTCCAACTAAATTAATGCCAGGACTGTTTGTGATTTCTTTAAAAGTACCTGTCAGGCTGGTGGACGATTCAAAGAGATGGTTAATACTTTATGCGAAGGCCCCATATTGTTCTACACTAGAAGTCAAAACAATTTTTTTACAGCCATCATAACAATGAATTCGCTTACATTCTATACGTTCTTGTCCCTTGTAGCTTTGGTAACGCTAAGGAAATGCTGCGCAGTTAAGGGAAGAAATCCAAGTGACAGCCTGGCGTTTGATGACCATTCAAACTCGTTTCCGAAATCGGGCATACAGATCAACGGAGATTTCAATATGACGTTTGCGAAAGATATCATTTCAGCTAGTGTAGAAGAGGAATTAAAAGTTGAGTTAGAAGAGGACCCATTTAAGCAGTGGAAATACAAATCCAGGTGGCGTCGAATGAGCGACTTGAAGCTAAACGGCGATTTAATTTCGAAAGCCATTCAACCGGGCAATCAAGACAGGTTGAAGAAGGTTTTTATCAAAGCACTAGAAGGTCAACAAATCAATTTACTGGTTATCGGAGGTTCGAATAGCGCTGGAGGAAAGCTAGGGGTGGACGAAAAAAGTTTGGACGGGCTGTACTTCAAAGTGTTCTCAAACTGGTGGAACAACACTTTTGGTAAAATCACGAAGGCGTATGTTAAAGAATACCAAGTGACGATCGGAGGAACAGGAAGCTATTTCTTTGCCTTTTGCTACAGAACGTTTATACCAAAAGACGAAAAGATTGATATCGTATTGATCGAAACGTCTATAAACTATAACTTGAGAGGAAAGGCCGAGGCCTATGAGCAATTAACCCGCCAAGTCCTCGAGTATCCGTCAGCGCCCGCAGTGCTATACATTAGCCTGGTCAGCGGTCTAGGTTTAGATCCGAAGACCAAACATGTTATCAATCCATCATGTTTTAACTTAGAAAATTTTGGACAAGTCGAGCTAGCACGCCATTATAATATAACGTCCTTCAGTTTAAAGGAAGTGCTCTGTCGCAAGGAAAACGATCAATGGAGGGCAGCCATCACTGATATGGCCGCCTCAGACGGTCGCCATATTGGAATTAAAGCGCATGCAATGGTCGCCATGATGTTGATAGAGTACATACGAGGCTTGCTCAAAGAGGCTGTAAAAGAAGCCAGAAACACGTTTGGTAATAGACAAGTGAACAGTGAAAATAATGATTCCCCTATACCAGACTCTTTCTTCCTTCGATGTGAAACCGAAGTTCTAAAGCAACCGTTGTGTTGGACTGGAGTTACTCCGGACATTTCCCAAGATCTCCATCGCCCGAATCTTCCAATTCAAATCATGGAAAACGACGGATTCTCGCCATCTGGCAGCTTGCGTGATCAAAATGCGTCTGACAATGGTAAAAATTCAGACTTGCGCTCAGACGCGCAAGGGGGTTGGGGTACATGGCAGATATACAGCAGATTAAAACTGCGCATTTACATTCCCTCAAATGAATCTTCTCCCAACACACGCTCCGTGATTCTATTAACCAGGACTTCCGGTAGCGGTGGAAAGGCCGAGGTATGGCTGGATAACAATGAAAACGAAGTGATTTACATTAATACAAAATCGGTCTACGGACAGAATCGGTTAGATACTATTGAAATAGGAGTGGGGCCAGGCTTCCACACAATCACGGTAAGAACTGTTTGCGACGGAAATTTCCTCGTCAGTGGAGTCTTGGTTGGACCACAAAGCTTTAACAGAAGGAAAGTGTTGTAATTCATTCTAAGATGGAGCAAATTGCGTGAGCAACAATCTTGTAATGACTGAAAAAAATGGGGATCTCCCTGTTTTCTTGATTAGTGGAATTCGCTCTGTTAATGTGAAATTCTTATTACAAAGAAAGCTAGTTTCTGTTTCAATTTCCCTTTTTTATGTTCGTTGCATACATTTTGTTGTTTGTAGTTGTTAATTGATAATTTAAGAGTTGAGTACTATAAGAAAGGGAACGAATGAATTGTTTTGATGCACCACAACGAGTGAGTGAATATCGTGATTCAGAGCTGAAATTATTATCAGTCACATGACAAAAATTCCCTGGCGGTGGTTACGGCTACACTGGTGAATTCTAAGAAAAAACTCTAAATTACTTTAAAGTTAAAGAGACCGTATTGTCGCTCTTAGTCGAGCTAATTCTTGCTAAAATTCCACTTCTAGGTGGTGTTAGCAAAAAAGGAGAGAAAATGCATTTTTAGTACTATGTATGTTTAGGTAGGGAATAAAATAAAGAATGACAGTCCAAGGATACTCATGTTTGCGAAAAAAAAGTAACTCCTGGGTTCTTACGAAGAAGAAATACTGTCAATATTTTCATTGATTAAAGATCACAGATTTCATAAGTCAATGATTTTGTTAGTTTGACCATTTTGTTGTGAGGGTGTATGGGAGTCCAGTCACATTTAAAGTATTGCAGACTTAGTACTCTCCTGATCGCTATTATTTTCGCCTTCGATCCTGTTCAACCTTTTTTCTGTTGTTTTATTGATTGGCAATTCGTGGACTACTCTATACGAGTTCTCAAAAAGTTTGTCTTCAATGCTTCCCTTTCTTTTTCTTTCAGTCTTCGTCAATTTAAATTTAAAAATATCGTTTTCGATACAGCTGAATAATATGTAGGATCCCTTTGGATGAACCTCCGTCGAACCAAAAGAAAGTTCGTTTAAAGTTTGGGGAAGGAGCCTAATTTAATTTTGTTGGAAAGTGTTCACCTAAGGCGAGGGAGGTTAAGTAAACTCGCCACCACTAAAAATGCTGCGTTGAAATTTTGTTTTTTTGTTATGAAGCAGGCTCACTTGTACACTCCAGAAAATAGTCTAAAATAGAAACTCAGATATCTCTCAGACATAATAATAAAGTGCGGCAGACGTCTTATAATTCCTGGTACTCAGTAGCCTCGGTCGGGTAGTTTGCAACTGAAACCTTTAAAAACTGGCAAGCGCCCTCCTTTAGGTTCCGACCGATGCCTTCTTTATGTAATTTTCCTTTTGATGCCTATGTTTTGAAGCGACTATCAACAAAAAATTATCCGTTCCAGTTCATTTTATCGGTCTGTGTATTTGTCTATTGGTTGACCGACACTTATTAGAAAGAATGGCTCATGATGCACTCAACATTCTATCCATTTTAATTCTCTCTTTTTTGGATTACATAGGAGGGAAAATTTAAGCTAACCTACAGCTTTTCTTTTCAACTGTTTTGATATTCTTTATCCTCGTCTTGGCGGCTTTTCACCAACCTCCTCTCAAAGGTCTCACATCGTCCCGCCGTGGGAGCGAGGCTGGCTTCTCACACCTGTAGAAGCAGCTACCGCAGTAGCAGGGCGTACATTTGGTTCCTTTAGGACAAGGCGGCTGAACCGCCGATACTTGGCAAGGATCTGCAAAACACTGCACGGGATTTTTGCAAAGCTTTCGAATTGGACAGTCTAAATACAAAGAAAACAGAATAATTACCCCCTTTTTGCATTTCTTTCATGTGAGTGGACACTGAATTATACTCTAGGAAATGTTTTCACGAAGACTTACCATCTTTACGCTGGCCTCTAACCTGGGTACAAAAAAAAATTAATAACAAATGAGAACTGAGTGGAATTTCTCAATAAACGTGATCTCATTTTTTTCCCTCTTAAATTACTTTGGGTACAAATTTGCTCAAAAATACAATGGAGTTTTTAAAAGTCCATATATATACTAACTAAATGACTTCCTGAAATTAATCTTATGAGTAAACAAAAATATCTTCGCTCTTCACTCCATTTCGTTTTGTCTGTTGAATGATAATAAGAGCTAAGCATGTAGCGAGTGTCAGGTCTCTATGCAATGATACTGGGTATCCCGTTTCTTTGCTTCACAATACTTAAAATCTCTCTCTTTCTGTAAGAAAATAAAATGACGAAGTCTCAAAGTGTTCTAGCTAGAGATTTTCAGCTTCTTAAGAAAAGATTACCTGTCCAATGTCGAGGCACAAAATGCACAAGATACCAAGCAAAATCAAAAACTTCATGATGTTAGCTGGAAAAAAGAAAGCAAATTGAAAAATGCCCACAATAAAGGCAAAAAAAAAATATATATTTTCCGCTTTATTCACCAGGTGACGATGCTTACAGTAGATGACCGTGGGATAGGCTCTTCAATGCTGATGGGTACTAACGAACATGATTCACTGCATTTATTCAAAAGAACTTTATGTCGTATTTGTTGTGAATAATTATGCTTTGCACGTCAGTAATTAAGCTAATTACACATCGGTAAAATTATCATGAGAAAGGATAGGTTATACTGATTATGAACCTCAAATATTATTGCATGACCTGTACGAGCTTAGCACGACAGCTAGTAATGAGAATATTTAAGACCCCCCGAAGTCAAAAGATAAAGTTTGACTATGAGAGTGACCGAAGCAAAAGTTCAAGAGTAAACCTAACATGCAGGCTATTCTTTTAGAAGGACCAAAGGTAAAGATTTAAAGATCCACACCTCTAATTAGATATGAGTATTTAGTCTATATTCTGCCTAATGGACCTTTAAAGAAAGTCAACAGAGTCATACATATGTATAGAGTATATGTCTACTCTTCTGGACGAAACACTAATTGGAATCAAAGTCAGTAGCCCATGATTCTATATGAGAGGGTATCGAAAATGAGAGATGTTTCTATACTCTTTGGAAAATGCCTGAATAGCTTATTTTCGTTTCACAAGGTGTGAATCTTCCCACACTTTCAACGTAACTTGACACTTGCTTTCAGTCCTTTCTTTCAACCGCAATCAGCCAAAAACAACAAATATAGGATTTTTTGTTTTTTTTTTTAATACCTAAGGCTAAAAGCTTTTACGTTAATTACTGATTGCTTAGCTGGGTAATCCAACAACTCGTAATCAGCCGTTTAGTGGCGCAGTAACGAAAAACTCACATTTACTAAGGCATTATAATACAGTATGAAAAGAAAAAAAGAAGTGGATCTGAAAGTGAAACATGGACAAGCTTTTTTTGCCGATTTATTTGCTGAAAAAATATACAACTTAAGAAATCAACTTGGAGAAAAGAAAAAAACAAGAAACCAAAAACAAACATATAGCTATGCAAGACTAATTGGGCTAAGAATAGTTTGCAAATACAGCTTTGGGTTTCGTTTTGCTGTCAGCTTAACTAAATCTCTGTTAACTGATGCAAATACAATAAACTAGCATCAGCATTTTAGGTAATTTTTTTTTGCCAAAAAAAAAAATCACATTTCTATTTCTAGGGTCTATTGGCGGACCCATTAAATTATCAACACCTTGCCACGATCGTTTGTTATGAATTTGTGTGTGAAAACGTAGTTGAACTGTAGGGTTTACTAATGTGGAATCATCTACTATCAGTTTATACTTGGACTGTTCAGCTGATGATGTAAATCGACAAAAGTCGCTTTAAGTCTTAATTATGTTTCAGAAAATAATGTTGAGTTATTGATAGCATCGTAAACTCCTTAATTACTCTAAAATGCATGTGCTTGAGCAAAACTTTCAAAAGTCTAAAATCTTCTGGTTATCTGAGTAGCTTCATCCAGAACTGAGTGTTTTGGACGCATACTCCTATCGAGACACTCAGTTCTAAACCAAATAGCTCTCGTAAATTTTGCTATAAATTCGCTGCTGAAAGATTTCAGATCACTGGGTGACTGGGAATCATGATTCCTTTGAAAGTCTGCCAGATCTTTCAATAAAGCTAACTATGGCCCTCAGTCCATTACTCTGCTGAAAACGTGCTTTCCTTCATAGCATTTGCATATATTTATGCTATGATCAAGCTTAAAAATGTTTTTCACGAAATGCACGAAGATTTTTGATTACCATTACACAAAGATGCGATTTTAGTTTATTTTTATTTAAACTGAAAAAGACAATGTTTGTTTGGAGTCATAATCGCATTTTGCCTTGGTGTAAAGGAAGGAAAACTATTGACAGCTATACTATAGCTCTTGTATGGACAACGAAATCACAGGTTCTGTCTTCTTAGAAGTGTTAAACGTGAGTGGACGGGTCAAGACGGGTCAAGTGACTGCACATGATTCGTGTATTACGCAATACTATTTTTAAATTGGCCTTAACGTGAATTGATAAACTAAACTTTAAGAGCGGTTTTTCCGCAAAACAGGTGCAGAATTTCCCAAATCGCTTCCATCCTTTTAAAAAAGAAAATTTAAACTGAACAAATGACTTGTCCAAAGAGTTATTTTCACAAAATAGAAATGAATGTTTTTTTCTCTTTCTTACTTTCTATAAACGACTTTAAAGTGTAGTCACTCATTTCATCCGAAAGTATATTAGCAATTAAAGATATACTTTTTTACCCAAATTGAAAAAAATTCGTCCTCTATGGATTTAGTGTTTGCCTTGATAGGCAATTCCATATTAACAAAGCTAATAGTCTTTAGCAAGAACTTTTGGTGTTGTTTAAAATCACTTAAGCTGTTCAAATTCAAATCGTCGTGGAAGGGAACGTTCTTAGCTAAACAATATTGTCAACTTTTTCTCTTTCTAACTACATTAGTTTAAAAAACGTCTACAGATGTAAGAGTGCAGGAAATTGAAATGTAGAGTTGATGTCGCTAAGCTTAATTGTTAGAGAAGTATTCACCGAGTTTTAAAGATATTTAAAAAGTGTTTTTCAACAAGTATTTCAATTTCTTGAGAAAATAACAGCTTTTGGCCTACCAGATGAATAAGCTTGTTTCTACAGTGTTGTTGCACACATCAAGGATTCTGTATTCAAAGATTGATTTCTTTAGCAAATTTCTCTAGCCTATAATTCATTTATTTTTTCTTCAAGCTCGACACTAAATCCGAGAACCCCAAAAGCTCTCTCGCGAGTTTAGTCAATTGTTTGCAGATCGAAGTTGTCAAGTAGTATACCTGCCTAAATAAAAGGCAGCTTGAATCATAATTAGGCAAATATTTAATATTTAATTTAGTTTTAATTTAAACTTTTTCATTTTAAAAGAAAAACATCGCAATCTGACAACCTAGCTTTTCGCATTTAGTCCGGGATTTTAGCATCCTAACGACGACAAAACAATTCATGAATATCGATTATTTTTATTTTTAGTTCTAACTGTTTTACAAATGCCTGTATTGTGGTCTTTATCCTACAGTCCTAGATCTTCTCGAGGCTTTGAGAGCTTGTTTACAGATGCATTTAAATTAGCAAACTAAAATATCCAGACATAAAAATCGAGAATCTATAAAGAAACTCTGTGCTTCGCAACTTACCATTCAGAAGTCGGCGAAGAACGGTGTTGATCTCACGGTCATTGGACTCAAAGAATTACTATTTCTGGCAAGTACAAAAGTATAGTTTCTTGATTCAGTTAAAAAATTATCATTTTTAGTTTCTAAGTAGCGATAGCAATTAAGATACCAAAAGTTTGCAAATTCATTTTCGTGTAGATCTGAGAGTAGAAAAGATGCTTAAAAAAACGAGTTTCTCAGGTTTAGTTTAATTTCCGTGAATGAAGAAGAAATATTTGATGTAAACTTATATTTCTACCAATATTTTCGTTTCAGAATACAATATGAGGATTTCCATTGGAATTTTGTGCTTTCTGTGCCTCATCGTTGGTCAGGTAGTTATATTGACTCCCTGTGAACACACTTAAATTATCATGAATCTGTTTTACTTGAAGCGAAGAGGGTCTCTATCTGACAATGTCCTTCTAAAAGACTATTCCCCAGCAAAGTCATGCTGGATAGGAAACTTCAAATTGGAAACACAGACAGCCAATGTTTGGAAGTACATTTTGGCGTCAGTGAGTTTTGGCCTTCATTTCTGCTACCTGGGATTCAAGAGAAAGTTCCGATTTATTCCCCTGCAATTTGTTTTCTTATTGCTTCTTAATTGGTGACCTCGTGGCCGCCATGTTAGTCCCAAATGAATCTGAAAAAAAGGTTCGTTGTATTTCCCTCAATCAGAACCCTAACTGGTTATTTCTCAAGAGTAGTAAAACACAAATCTCAGCCGCTAAGTACTATAGAGTTACCTGTATGAATTCCTTGCGTGTGTCACTAGGTTTCCATGTCACATTTGCAACACTTGAAGAAAGTGCAAGAATTTTATAATGGATAATTATGGCTAGCCTTACATACGTATGTTTCGTCCCTGCCAAGGGACTTCAAACGCGATGTTTGACGAGCTAGCTGAAAAGTCTCTGACGAGTCCCTTGGCAGGGACGAAACATACGTATGTGAGGCTAGCCATAATTAGCCATTGTAACATTTGCAACAATGATTTATTTCGGAAATAAAACCTGAATACATATTCTTACTAAGACGTTGTATTATCTAATCACAGTTTTTTGTTTTCTTTTGCTTTTCCGTAATTCCTTTGTAATTAGATGAAGGGCTGCCTGGCGAAAGGTAAGTCTATGGATTATGCTTGTATTTTGTACAATTAAAATGATTCTTCTTTTTTTTGCAATTACCCTAACATAAATTGAGGACGCTTATGGGTAACATCTTGGGTCGCTTGTGACTACGTCTTTTTTTGATAAATGGGAGACGTTAACAGCGAGCCCAGTGGCCCATCATATTCCGGCGTTTATCTCCGGTTAGAGTGTATGGAGGTTAGTCCATCATAGAGAAGCACCCAATACTTGCTTGAAAAAAAGAGAGCCTCTGTAGGGGTGAATGATCCAGCCCAAGAAAACAATACGCTGATCCCGCATGCTAGATTACCACGCCTCACACATGCGGAATGTGATGATTTGCGGTACGTAATAATTATCCCCCCTAAAGAAAACGCTACCCAATTCTCGGTGATCTATGATGATGGGGCGAAGGTTTCTTACATCTTACGTCTTTAACGGCTGGAAAAAGATCCTAACGAATACTATAAAGCTTCAGTTAGCTTCTAAATAAGTAATGAGCTAAATAAATTATTACTCTGATCATTAACCTAAAACGCCTAGATTCGTTTTTTGGCCCAAATTGTGCTCATTGGAGACTTAGAAAGGTTAACGGGACCGAATTATGGAGAAAAATTAAAGTTTTGGAAAAAATATTTTCTTTTTAGAGGCGTAGCATGGAGAGTTTAGAGATGTTTATTGCTTTCATACTAAACAGGAATATTTTTCATTGTTGATGGCTGCAATGGTTATACGGCTTACTTTGTTGGACTAACTATTTTAAATTGGAGCTTCTATCTTTTTGTCCCAATAAAAGAATGCGGGCCCTGTTCCATACCATGGCAATTGGCTTATCACCACGATGAAGATGGAAATGCCGTCTCTGGTTTGAAGTACTCACTGATATCGGCCGTCTTATCAGGAGCCCGTGTACGTGTAGTCATTGGGAAATCTTACAGTACCGAGGCTGACAACGTTCAGGTGCACGGCAGTCACGTATTTGCTCAACTTCTACAACACGTCAGCAAGGCATCTTGGGATACGTTTCAAGATAATGCCTACTGGTGGTGGGTGATCGTTTCTACCGATGGAGTCATGCAAATGACGAGGTATAACGTGGGTTCAAATACTCATCGTGGGACCAACAGCCTTAAGAGAAGTATCAAGTGGTATGTGCAGACGTCTGGGATCCTTTCAATGCCATCGTATTCTCACAAAGCCAATGGAATCAAAGTGCAGGGCAGCTTATACAGTCTAGAAAGCAGTGTAACAGATGGCCAAGAAATTCGATGTGTGAGCTCCAAGAGGTATTCCTTTCCGCTCCATAATGTCGCAATTGACAGCCAGGGTGGAAAGTTTGTTTCTGCGCAAAACGTGGACCACATAAGTGTCACCTCGCGCAACAACGTCATCCAGTTTCAAAGTAATGCCTATTGGTGGTTCACAGTGGTAACTACTCGTGGACTACGCGACGCATCACGATGGACGGTTGGAACCCATCAGTCACGAGGTCACAGCCAGGACAACGTGGCAATTGATTGGTTTTCAGACGGTTGCTGGAAGGACGTCTTCGCCCATGATGCAAAAGGAATTCGTATTTGTGGATCACGAGAAGTACTGGTATCGGCTTTGATGTCTGGTCATCGTGTTCGTTTCCAGATACCTGAATGGAATTACTACACGGCCGAAGCTGACAATCTGTCCGTCCGGAATGGCCACGTCACAGCTCAGGCGCTGAAACACGTCAGTAAGAATGGATTAACAGGATTTCAGAGTGACGCCTACTGGTATTGGTTGATGGTTTCCACCACAGGAACCGTCCGTGCAACGAGGTACAATGTAGGGGAGCACAAGCATCGCGGCGATTCCACTTATAAGGTGACAGTAAAGTGGTTTGTTGACACAAGATCGTGGAAACAAGTCCTATCCAACGACGCATCCGGAAGCGTCCTAAATGGCAGCACACTTAATCTGGTACACGCAGTCAAAACTGGAGGAGATGTGCGCTGTGTGCAAGGAGACACAGTGCGAGGATATGTATACAAGGCTCAAAACTTGGCTGTGTCTCCAGATGGAAACCACGTGGCTGCCCAAGCTCTTAATAGCGTCAGTATGCAACCAGCGCCCGATCCGAACGAGCTGATGATCTCTCCAAAAGCCTATTGGTGGTTCACAATAGTATCCTCAACTGGCTTGAGAGAGATGTCCAGATGGACTGTTGGCGAACACGTGGATCGTGGACACACTTCAAACAAAATTGGCCAGAAATGGTTTGTCAACTACTGAAGAAAACTAAACACCAGAACGAAAGGTTGGACTAGCCCCTCTCGTACTAATTAAACTAATTAAAGCTGTCTGCAGTTGGGGATTAACAAAAAGTACTTTTCATCTAGAATCTGGAGACTACCTAGGCTCTATATCAGCAAGGGTTTAAAAAGTAAAAAAAAAACTGTAGTTGGAATAGCTGGATATAAAGTGGCTTTAAATGCTAAAATAAACGTTAACTTTACAAGAAGCAAAAAAAGCAAACGTTTGTGTTATAAGTATCACAATCTTTTAGCACGCAAAGCCTATTCAGAAGACGAAGGACTGTCTATTAAGGACAGGGTTTCTTGTTCTTTATGAGGATTTTTTTT
>Ga0126337_10002435_pt1 | contig 11866 bp, 4 predicted proteins | sample DipCmetagenome_FD_92527 | JGI IMG/M metagenome (GOLD analysis project Ga0126337, IMG submission 92527) | Coral microbial communities from La Bocana,Puerto Morelos, Mexico - Diploria C A metagenome | ecosystem: Host-associated > Invertebrates > Cnidaria > Coral | place: La Bocana,Puerto Morelos... | reverse complement strand
GTTCTAGAGGTGCCTAAGGGCACAATCCATTCAACCAAAATTGAAATTGAAAATTTCTTGGGGGCAAATGGATCACGACAGGTCTAGAGGGTTTCATTCCATTCCACTCTGAAAAAGAGTTTCGCTTTCTTTAAAATGGTGGATGTTGGATCACTGTGGGCTGGGGTACATTTTGCTAACCCCTAGTCAATGGACTACTTGAATGGACTTCCCATGGACTACCTTAAAATCTGGATTCATATCACAAAATATTGATCAAGCAAGTTTTTCTTTTGAATAACATTTGGTAGGATGACTACAGTTATCTCAGGGGGGAAACATCCTATTTATTAGTGACAGGGACTATTGTTATAAATTTTGAAAAGAACCTGTAAAACGTTAGTGGGTGTGGTTTACTGTAATTTTCCCTTAAACACAAATAGAACTGATCTTATCTTAATATAGCTACTAAGATAATGTTCACACAGCCATTTTTGCCTTGGCATGGAAGTAAGGCCATAAACAATGGGCAATATTGTAGAAGATATCCATACCCTACCATGGGCAACCTCTTCATCTTTCCCCCCCCCCCCGCCTCTCTGTTGGCATCAGAAATTCCAAACTGCTTGACCCCCTAACTATCAGAATCCCAAACTGTCCTACCTCCATTCGTTGCATGCCAATAATATTTTCAACCCAGCTATTTCAAAGACGTGATATTTTTCAGGCTTATAATAAACATTTTAGTTTTGGTTTCCTTTTGAAGGAAGTCAAAATGAAAATATAAATTATGAACTTGAAAAGGTGTATGACACATGAAAGTAGTAGTAAATTCTTGAAAAACGCTTGAAATAAACAAGCTTTGATCCACTTCAAACTTTTGGCAGTGAGCTTTCATTTGCCACAATTTCAAAACATTTAGGAACCTGACTAGAGTGTAATTGAGAATGTTTTTTTTATATTTATCTATGAAGGTGCTATGAAGCATGACATATTTTTTTGAAGGGTTCAATTTAAGGGGCAGTCTTCTAACATTAGACCCGTTTACCTTTTTTCTGTGTAATTACAAAGCATATCCGCCTATTTTTTGGGATATTTAGAAATATTCATATCTTGTTTGGCTTAGCCCTGTGTTGTCCTTGCTATTCCCTCAGTTTTATGCCAGGAATAATCCAGTTCAGTGCTTTCCCATCTGAAAAATATATTCCATATATCTCCTTCCTCAAATCCTGTCATTGCAAGAAATTTGAAAAAGTGATTCAAGGCCAGTGCATTTTTATGACAAAAATCAGACATCTATATTTAGAGGGTTTTTTGAGACTTTTAGAAAATGTTTTGTGATATTTAGGAGGTTTTTTTTGATAATATCTGGAGAGATATTTAGGTGATTTTACATGATATTATTTTGTGGAAAGGCCTAGGATCCCACTCACTACATAGCGTCAGTTTTTTTAAACAGAAATTTACAAAGCTTTTCATTTGTCTGGCTGATTAGTTTGCTCTTTGAAGCAAACTAATTTACAGGGTACAATTTTTTTGCCTTGTAGTTTTGTCTTGCTTGAATGGCCTGGGTGATAACGTACAGATTTTTACAGTAAGGGCATTCCAGCTATAAACACTTGAAGTTCCTTTGTTTCTTTGTACTTTGTACATGCTTTTGGTGATTAGATTGAAGGCACTGTACCTCTTGTTCTATAGTCACTGAAGAAATTATGAAAATGTCATGGTTTGTCAGTCTTCACGGTAAAACTTGGGTCAATTTTGGTCCATATAATTTTTCTTATCAAATTGGGCCAAGAAATTGCACTGTGTAATCATGCTACAACTCAACTTTATATTGTTATATTGTCACATGTCTGGATGTTTGTTCTTGTACGTTTGCCTGTCCTTGTATGAGGATATTTTTACCTCAGCAGGTGGAGTAAAAGCTTGATGTTAACTTGCAGGCATTGATAGTTTATGTTAGCCAACGCTGGTTTTATATTAGCAATCACCAGCTGGACTCAGCGTTGATGATCTTTTGTCTATTCATTTACCAGTACATGCATTTATTTACATACTCATTCAGTCTATTAGTGAAATTTGGAGAATTTTTTTGCACAAAAAATACTCAGTTAAAAGCACCCAGAGTTTTGGGCAGATTTTGATCGAACAAGCCTATTTTCTCAAAAAATGGCATGCCTTATATAAGTGGATAAATACGATAATTATATATTTTGTACCAAAATCATATGTGCCAAGTCATAATTTGCTGTGACCACATGATGCAGTTCCATTAAAGACCCACATTTTTCCTTTGCTCACCATAGAGCCTCCAGAAGCTCGGTGGTCAGAGCATCTGGCTATGCAAAAAAAATTTACATAATTACTACGTACCGGTATTAGCCAAGAGTGAGGTCTTAACAAGAAAATCTCAGACAGAGACCTTGCTGTACTGATGGACCAGTAGCGAGGTTAATGCAGTTGTTGCTTATGATTTTTGCTTGGCTTTTGCAGGGCTGTAATCGGCCCATGGGCATTAACAGGATAATAATTCCCTAGTATTAGCCAATCAGGTGCATGTTAAATCGGCTAACAACAGAAGTCATATAATAAATTATGTATATTAATTCTTTTTAGAATAGTACAAAATTCTCATGGGTATCTTTCTCATAACTATAGGACACTTTTTATTAGAGCATCAGGAATAAATGTGTCTATAATCTGATAACGAGTATAGCACATCATCTTGCCTGCTTACATGGCTGACAGAACCCAAGAAGAAGTCCTGTTAGGAGGAGGAGGGGGGGGGGTATATGTATGTCCCCCATCTGAATTTCAAATTTTCGAATTTTTCATGTCGCAGTTTCTCAGAGTCCACTGTCAGTGTTTAAACACAAGTCACATCATTCATTGTCATTAATTTTGTAGAGCCTTCCAGGGGTTTTGGAATACAAGGGAACATGAACATTTACTTTAAGGGACGATGAACAATGTTGGGAATGCAATAATGAATTGATTACTGCAAAATTGAACCCACAAGTCGCTCCAAGAATGCAGCTAATAGGTTTAATATTCAAAAAGATCAATTTAAAATTATAATGATTTTTGAAATGACCGGTGAGTTCAATGTTCAACAAAATCAATTCATTTTTAATTGCATTCTTGAAATGACTAGCAGGTTCAATATTCCAAAAATCAATTTATTAATGTAATCCTGAGGGTATTCTTCACTTGGTTTGACTGTAAATTTGAGGGAACAAGGATATATTTACTATTAAAGGGAACTTTAACAAAACAATTCAGGGAACAATGAAATTTATCAATAGGAAATGCTAATTAAAGGGTGAAAAACTGAAATTTTCAAGGGATCAAGGGGACATGCTAACCCCCTGCGAGGCCCGTGTTATTCTCGGCCTCTTTGTAGCCATGTTAATGTTGTGTGTGGCATTTTAATTGCACTTTATAAGAGTTGAGTGAGATTTGTATCCTTGACAGTTAATATGCAAACACAGCATTTGTGTGTACCTGATTGCATCTTTGCAACCTTTTCAATACAAACTGAACCTCCCAGTCTCCCATATGGGTCACCAAATCTCCAAGATAAGAAAGGCAAGTACATTTTAACAGTTATAATCAGCCAATTTTTTTTCTCGGGGGGAGGGAGTGGATTTGGGAACATTTGACAAATTTATGTGCTTGTTGATTTCCTTAAATTGTAGTGATTATTTTTAGGGTCAAGAGGGTACAATTGGCAATCTCACAGATAAGTTTTGATTTTTTCTTGTTGCATCAAACAATGCTATTGCATAACTGTCAGAAATGCATTTTCAGTCAAATCTGTCATAAAAGCAAACCTCTATATTTCTTGCTTTCATAATTTCACTCAAATTTATACTTTGTTTGGCAGATTTTTTTATCACATCTCCATCTAGAAGTAGATTAAATTTATCATTAAATTAATGATGCAATGGGCAGTTTCTGTTTTACAAATTTTGTAATTCTAACAAAATCTAAATTTCTTGTTGCCAGAACATATCACTGTCCTGACTCATGCCTCTCCCGTGATATGTCACTCTAGTCTTACTAGTACAGCCACCAAGTTAACAGCAGATTTTGATGCCTGTCAGTTCTAACATTGGAAAATGCCTGACAAAACCTAAAAGACTAACTGATCCTTAGAGCTGCTATGTAGAAATGCCAGGGGCATAGCTTGCAACAGGCAAACTGCATGAGGCATTTTTTGTTGTTGTAGTTTAATTAGGGAAGATATATTTTTGAAAACATTGTTTTTGTTGTTTAAATGTTCAAAACGTTAAACAAAGGGACTCTCTTTTTCATCAACCAAAAGTTCTCTAGTGAGCATTTCATTAATAACAATAGGCGACGTCACTAATATCTTTGCCATAGTCATCATACACACCAAATATTAACCTTCGACCTTGCATCACTCGTAACTATTGATTTCTGTTATATTAGGCCAAGTTTGTAAACGTGGGAGTAAAAGCTTTACCACCAATACTAAATCTAGATTAGATTATAAGCAAGCCGAGATCACGAGAAAATATCCCTTATTTGTTTAATCAAAATCGCGCAGTTAAATTTTGTGGATAGCTTATGTCCCTTCTACACTACTTCAGGGGAATTTGGAAACGGAACAATCACCGTCATTTGAAGAACTCGGTCAGGTAACTAATTAACGGAAGTGACATGATTCTTTTGATTTCATTTTCTTCGAAAATTCACGTCCGCACCCTGTTGAATTCTGCCCATTGTGCAAATGATGGTCCAAAAGAAAATGATTATTTCTTTAGAAAAAAAAAGGCTGAAATACAGAAATAGTACTCCCTTTACTCAGACCGAGTCTACTGGCTTTAGTTGAAGTAGTGCGCCCGAACAAGCGGGGAAGCCGAACAAAGGAAAGGCGAAGCCGCCAGGAGTCAGGCTGGCACTCGCGCGGCTTTGCCGCTCGTTTTCGCCGAACACGCCCAACAACCAACTAAACTTCCAGCTACGCAGGCCATGAGTAAACTTCGTCGTTCTTCACAAACTTTGATGTAGAGCAAAGTTCTACTGTATACTGAAACCTCATTTCCAGGGTGTGTCATGGGTACCAGCCTGATAAGAGGGACTAAATGGGGTTCCACTGTCAAACGGCCAAAGGATTGGCTAGGTGGAAAACGCGGAGCCGGGGTCCCGGGATACGGGGTACGGGGTCCCGGGGTGTGGAAAACGCGGGGTCTGGTGGAAAACGCGGGGTACCATTTTTTTTCGCCAAAATATGAATTTTCCTCACTAAAATGAGAAGCCAAAATTTTATTAGCTTCAGTATTGCGATGAATATCAATTCAGCATCTCAGCCTGAAACGCCTTGCTCGATCCAAAAAGCAGATTAAACATTTCGTGAGAAAGAAAACCATTCAAGAGTCAACGTGTCGTGGATTGGTTTTCTTTCGGGGCGTCTATTTTGTTTTTCACAGTAACTTGCGTGTATTTTTTACTTTTGAAAAAGAAATAATGAATGTGTTAACAGCCTCCTTTGTTTGGGAAACATTTTTCCAGAAAGTAATCCAAAAAGGATATGATGTGAACCCTTGGATTACGGAGAGTTTTGGCACAAGCGCTAATCACCGAATTCCATTTCTATTTCAAAATACCCACCATCAAAACCAAGTCCAGGAAGAAAAATAGTATAGACAATTTGAACGAGTTTCAGTGGAATGAAATTGAGGCAAAAGTTGAAATTGGAAGCGGGTCTTTTGGAGTGGTCTATAACGCGAAGTTTAACGGGAACAAGGTGGTTGTGAAACCTTTGCGAAGTGAGCGGCAAGCCGAGATTGCTTTGTTTTCCAAAGAACTGAGGTAGGCTGCTAAACACCCTTCACCATGAGAATATTGTTGAAATCCAAGGATTCTATTTTTCCACCTGTGCTGTAATGCATGAGTTTTCAGTCTTTCGGCTTCCGTCCTTTCGGAATCGAGAAGAAAGTAAATAATCTACTTCAATTTCTGGAAGTGATGGATTCTTTTGAAGAAACTCACCGACAATAAAAATAGCCCAAGATATTTCACGTGCCCTTATATCTACACGATAACGAAACAAACAAACAAAACAAAACAAATCGATACACTTTTCACAGCAGGTCAAAAGTACGCAAACAAAGTTTTTCAGATCGTAAATGGAAGTCCCGAAATGTGTCACGTAACACAACGACGCCCACGTACAATGTACGGCAGGTTGGCTCTTGAATGGTTTTCTTTCTCACGAAATGTTTAATTTGCTTTGTTGATCGAGCAACGTATTTGAGGCCGAGGTGCTGAATTGATATTCATCGCCGTATAAGCTAACAAAATTCTGGCTTCTCATTTTAGTAAGGAAAACTTATATTTTGGCGAAAAAAATGGTACCCCAGTCGCGTTTTCCACCAGACCCCGCGTTTCCACACCCCGGGACCCCGTACCCCGGGACCCCTAGCCCAAAAGATTAACCGTCAGAAGAAAACAAATGTAACAATCAACCGTCAAAAAGCTACATTTTTACATTCAACCGTCAAAGGTAACCCGGCTCCATAAAGACCATCAAATATTTTTTTTTCTTACGGGTACTTGTTGTTACTACCATAAAGCGAATTCCTTCTTGGCCACATACAGCAACCTGGATTCGATCCTAGCCTGCGTAGCAGGCGGGAGTAGGTACCCCGAACGCGAGTGCAAAAAGCCGCGCAGGTCGCGAGAAGAATGGGGAGGAGCTCGCCACAATTCCCTCGCGGGCTTCGCCCGCGAGAGAATTACCGGCTACGCCGCAAAAAGTTTCGCGCGCGCACCCACTCCCGCCAGCTACACAGGCTAATTCGATCCAAACACCCAAACAAGAAGCGGTTTGAACTGACAAACAAAGGGAAATGTAAAGCAACATGCTGCTGAAAAGCGACTAAAGCGAAACGCAATGAACATAATACCCCAAAACTTACTTTTAATTAAGCGTCAATGTAAAAGAGAACGTCGAGTTTATGTTTTGGACGGCAAAAACGCAGAGAAGGAAAAGGGAATTTGGATTTGGTTTTTTTTTCTACATTTGAATAACTATCACAGATAGATTCGATTAAGCAAAAAATTGTATCAAGTACTTTAAATAGAGGTAAGTACATTGGCGGACACAGGACACTGGATAAAATTTACGAATCACTTAAGCTACTACCTGTTTTACTGTACCACCACAACGCTACATCAAAGATAACTTGCCGATAGTTCACCGATTGTCGACCGATAGCTTGCCGATAGTTAACCGATACATCACCGACACTATCGGCTGATAAATGGACGCTCACTGAAGAAAGATATCGACCGAGTGTCGGTCCAGTATCAGTCGAATAACGACTGAATGCCAACAAATAGACCGATGTTGGACCGATACTCGACGGGCACTCAGCCGATATGTCGACGGAGTTTCGGCCGAGTGCCGACCGATTGTGTCGACCGACTTAAAATAAACATGATCCAAAACTTTACGTGGACTGATGAAAAAATTATTTTGTTGCTACATGTAATTATAGACACAACGCGGTCAGGAGCAAGTACGGAGACGCAGCCAAAATGAAGTAGTTTTCTAGCGATACTACTGAATAAATGAAAGTTACGTTACAGTTAAAAAAGACTAAAGTCTTGCTAATGTGATGTGCTATGAATTTTAAGGAGTCGATGAAAAAGTATAACTCTCGTGTTATTTCTCAAAAAATTCTAGCAATAACAATTGAAGGTTTAACCTACAATACTACATTGACAATACTACATTCAAATAAATCGTGTGAAAGTATTCCTTGATCAGTAATGCACCCTATTTTTTACACACTATTAAAATTACAAAATTAAAAAAAGATTCGAACCAAGAAAGTTGTCAAAGTCCTACTACAATAGTCTTTTAACCTAACTGCAACTTAGGCTCTCCTTTATGCAAAAAGCTGTTTTTCAAGGTAAGTCAGCTAATACGCTGTGATGAAAATTCTAAGATCGATGAACTAGTTTCAAGCGATCATGCCTCTTGACTGTGTCTCTTGATTTCATAAAAAATGTAACTAAACGGTATAACTAGGTATAACTTTACGGCATTGACAATATTACAGTGTGGAAGTATTTCTCGATCCGTAATGCACTAAAGTTAAAATTATTTATAAAAATAGCACGATCATTGTCAAAGTCCTAACAAATAGTACTTTTTATCTAGTTACAACCTAGGCAGTCCCTTATGCAAAAACAGTTCCTTCACTGACATGAATTATGTATATTTAAAGTGTCACGACTGTCAAGTGTCTGGTTATATGTGCACAGTGTTGGTTCTTCTTCTCTGCAGCAATCGTGAATTATTCAGATTTCCCACTGCGGGAACATCTGAATGTCGCCGAATAGGGTTACGAGCTGTATCACCTGAAGACTTTGTGTAGAAGTGGCTACTGTACATTGTGTTCGCTGAAAGTTCTTGGAAGCAGTCATTTTCAATTGATGATACGTCTTGCTTGCTTTGGGCATACTGTGTGCGTCCAAATGGTGTTATATCGCTTCCTGCCTTGAACGTAAAGCGGCTTGTTAAGTCACCGTGGATATCGGGAGATAATGGCGAAGCCGAAAGGCTGTGACTTTTACTTGTGACAGCAGGCAGCTCGAATTTAACAGTGCCAGGCTCGTCCCCACACGATAAGGTTCTCCGTAAAAGACGGTTTGCTTGCAATGACGCCCGCGAGTGTAGCATATCCCTTCCAACCACAGCGCTCTGTTGGAAAAACTGAACTCTGAATTGCTGGGGTAGGCTTTCCTGTCTCTCAATGATTTGCTTCTTGAAGGCGTCCTGTTTTACTGTCAAATGGTTCAGTGCCATTTTTTTCTCTTTGTCGAGCTGTTCGAGGAGAACCGACAAGTCTTTGTGTTTCTTTACGTTTTTGTCGATGGCTTTTTTCATGTCCGTGGTTGGCTGCAGATGACGATCTAGTTGATCCTTCATGGCGGTTTAGATGTGCACTGAGCGAGGCAGAAATTATACTCAGTATGATCCGTGCTCACAGTACGTACGAAACGTCGCGGTAAAGATGAAGTTATAAAGGTTTCTGCGTTCTCTTTGTATAGAACTGAACATCAGTGCTGAAGCATTGTTTACAAACACAACGCTAAATCCTATTGATATCTTCCGCTGTTAGAATCACATATTCATAATCTGGCTATTAAAAGGGTGACCGCCTGATTGAACATTCTGCTCCGAACGCGGCCTGAATTTCTTTTTAAATGTTGTATGGGAAACATCAAAAGTGAACTTAATTTATTATTTTTGTTGCGAAGTTGTTCAGTTGAATATTCAGGATAGTTTTGCAATCGGACTTATCTATTACATTAACTTCAAGCGCGGTTTCATAAGTATTATACAGTGTTAGCGCTAGTGATCAAAGCTGTCATGCAAGATATTTTCCCTCTGGCTTCACATGAGTACCATTTCTGAATTTGGGCAGGTCAATATCCCTGGCTGTTAAATAATACAAAAAGAATTATAATTATTATCATTATCTTCTTAAAAACACGGTATGTGTCTTCAATATATGATTGAAAGTCAAAATTTACCTTCACTATTTAAATCGACTTGGCAAAATAAAATAACGTTCGAAACTGTTTGACACGAATCCATCGCCCTTTTCGTTTTTGCTGCTTTCTAATCCGGCACAGCACGCCTTAAGTGGATTTATAAGTTTGGCTATGGTGGTGTAAAAAAAAAAGGCTGGAATTAAACTAGACAGGCCTTTTTGAAGGTTAATTTTATTTTTTCATGAATGCAAAGTGTTTGTGTTTTCGTTACATCCTTGTAATGTTTTGTACTCACACGCCCACTTTGCTTTCCGCACGTGTGAGCTTAACCATCCCTTATTACTCACGTTACTCGTAGTACGATTGTTTCTGAAGTATTTAAATTAAACTTATTAACATATCTCTTATTTAGAGCAGAAAACAAAATAATCATTCTAGCCAATGGCAAAATAAATAAAGCTGTTGTTTCCTACAGGAATCCTTATTTCTCATTATATTCCATTTATTTGTATTCGTTTTGACTTCAAAATTGCTTAAGCCCAGAGGAAATTATCATAATCAATTGTAAAGACAAGCTGAAACATAAAAGCAGCACCAATGAGCCCCAGACTTCAAGGCTTGCTTCTTTTTGAAGCCCAAATAAAATGTTTGCTCGATCCTTGCTCCTGAAGCAATGCACTGGTAATCTGAACGGGGCTATATTTTTCTGCTCAACAGCCCTTAACCATTTATTTAGGACATCAGGGGTAGACAGTTGGGCTTTATGGCGGCCTAAACTCCCTCGGGACAGCCAGTGTAACTTTTTTTCTTTTTCAAAAGGTTGCGCGTTCCACACACTTGATCATTACCTGTAGCTTTCAGGCAGTAATCTCCTACGACCTCAAAAAAAAATCAATGATCCTTTGCCAAGCTTCCTTTTGTCAACATTAAACATGATGAAAGCAATTGAGAAGAATGCAAAATAAGATTAACTCTTTCAACTTCTTTAAAGAACTTGGAAAAAGAGTGACAAGTAGCATTTTTGGGACAAAAAAGGCTGCCTTTCTTAAAGAAACCGTGACTAAACGAATATCCAGGGGATTCATCTTCTGCTGCGCTCGGACGTTAAAAAAAGTATGTCATCAATGGAGCTGTACGCCCCAGCGACGAATCCCTGTGTCAGCTGCGCTACAAGCACAAGGGAAGAGAAATAACGTTTAATCAAGAACTAACGACTAGAAATAATTTAGCTGCAGCTAGCTAAAATACTGAAAGAAAGGAGTGGAGGTTTGTTTTGCTTTTTCCAAGAGGGAATGCCGTATTATTATCGTTTGAAAACTAATTGAGCTGTCGCCTTCTGTTCAACTTTCCTAAAACATATAACTTAGAGAGTAAATATCATAATTTGATAATCCCGCTGTCCTGAATGACCATTTTTGTATTCTCAGTTTTATTCATAACTTGTCTATGCGCAAGGACTCTAGCGAAATTTCAGAGATCAGTGGTTAATTAAATAAACAACAATTATTTACCGACATGGTGGGCCAAACATCATTTGTATAGTTTCGTTTTTGTTTCATCGGCTTATTTGCCATGGTTTCTTTTATATAGTTGTGACTCTTTTTGCATGCCACTTGTATAGCCCGCGAGTCGGTTATTTATTTTGGTTATATCAACTAAGTTGAAAATGTAAATTGGCCACCGTAACGAGTTATAAAACTGACGTTTCGAGCGTTAGCCCTTCGTCATTCGCTCTGACGAAGGGCTAACGCTTAGTTGATATAACCAAATTATATTGAGTTTCTTAGTTTTAATTTGCGCAGTCCTTGATCCGCTCCAAGCACCCTAAAGATGACATACTTTTACAGTTTCGTGCTTGTTATTTTATTATGTTTGAGAAAATAGGTATTTAGACGGGTTTTTTTCCTCAGCAGTGAAATCAGATCCAAATTTCTGGATATTTCGCTTCCTGAATTTTTTTTGGCCCGAAATTTCAAAGTAATTTATTCAGTTATTTTGGAATAGCACAGGACTATGTTACAATAATTCAGCACAATATATAATTCAACATTTATGTGCATTTAACTGCATTTCACTACTTGACACTAGATTTCAAATAAATTACATTACACTTAGATTTGTTTAAAAGAGTAACGCGGAATTTTAGAATTAATATGAACTTTGCTGACGGTCCAGACCTTTACTGTTTTTATTATTAATTTTGTACATAGAACAGTACTTCACTACTACAGAACACCTGGACATTTCACATTAGACGACCGGCAGACTGGTAATTCACCCAGTTAAACATGAAGAGAATAGTATTTCCAAACTGGCGGATGACATGAAGAAAGCTAACCAGAGAAAT
>Ga0126337_10002434_pt1 | contig 11868 bp, 6 predicted proteins | sample DipCmetagenome_FD_92527 | JGI IMG/M metagenome (GOLD analysis project Ga0126337, IMG submission 92527) | Coral microbial communities from La Bocana,Puerto Morelos, Mexico - Diploria C A metagenome | ecosystem: Host-associated > Invertebrates > Cnidaria > Coral | place: La Bocana,Puerto Morelos... | reverse complement strand
TTCCCGCGGCATTTCTTGAGGATTGTAAATTGGTCACGGAGATCTTTGTTCCTCAGATTGTGTATGTCCCGCAGGTGTTTACCAATGACAGAATGCTTATGCTCGTTAATGCGCTGAAATAGGAAGAAAGAAAGACCGAGGAACGGGATTATCGATTATTTGCCCGCGCGAGAAATGGGGTGAGAGCCAAAAAAAGAAAGAGGGGGAGGCAGAGTGGAAGTTACAATCCCCTCCCCCTCTTTTCTTGTTTTTGGCTTTCGCCCAATTTTCGGGCGGGAAAAACATCGAAAATCCCGTTCCTCGATCACTCTTTGCTTTTCAACCCCACGGAAACGCTTGCTACGCAGGCTATGATTTAGGCTACACGCCAATTTCGGATCATGGCCTCCCCGCGCCCCAGCATCCATCGATCCACGTGAATATGTTTGTTACAGTATTGCAAATCCATAAACGGTGGGGCATCACGCTAGCGCTGTTTGGAAAAGTGGTTCTAGCTAGAATTTCCATCTTAAAGCTTGCCTGATTATTTAAAATCCTTTCTTTCTAGCTTTAGAAAGTACCTCAACATCTCACTCACCTTACACCAGGGACATACGCATTCTTTGCAGTTTACCAAGCTCGTAGGATAGCGACAGATGTCATTTCTCATAAGGTTACCGTCGCTTTTCGATTCAGGGACATCGACGTTAACACCTTCCGGGTCTAACAAGTGCAATAAACTACCAGGCGTTCCGTCGTTCGTGGCGGGTTTAAGGCCGAGGATACCTGAGACCAACAAAAAGGAATTTTGACTCCAGCTCTACGATTAAAAATGGCACGCGCACTGACGACGTTGGTAAATTGGGTACGCTCAAAAGAAAAGGAAAAGGAAGAGTTTTCAAGAATTAAAATTTTTAAATTATTTTTTGATGCAGTGTAACCGTAAAAGCCTGGCTGGCAGTGAAATTCTTCTTGTTTCCTTGGGTGAAATTCTGAAAAAAAAATTGGTTGACTGCTCATTACTCTTTAACTCTTTATTATTCATTTTTTAAGGAAAAAAACATGAGACCATGCGGTTTTTACGCAGAGCTGAGGAAAACGACAAAAAAAAAAGAAAAAAGAAAAGCAAAGAAACTGCCTGGACAACCCCTACCGTTCTTTTGTTAAATTCAAAACTTTGGAATTTTTCATTGCAAAAAATTAAAGAAAACGACAATTATAGGCAAAATGCCGAACAAGACATTTATATGCGTATTTATTTTATTGAAAGCCATTATTTTACAGAAATGGTTGCCAAGCATCATATCACATTCACAACGCTCTCAGTGGCTCTCTAAACACCTACAAATTATCGCCAATGTATAAAGCGAAGAAAATGTACAGGAGCTATATACACATTATTTATGATAATTGATGATATATTAATTTACTTTTATTGTCAAATTAAGAAGGAAAATACCAAATTGTACCAAGAGTCAAGTAAAACCAAAAGATTTTCACTACTTTAAATTTTTTTTTGAAGTTCATTTTTCGATTTTGAGGAATAGCATCATTAAGCAGTTCGCCTTTTGTCAGTCACTACATCATTAACCCTCGATCCTGGAGCTCAAGTGTGGCACGCAAATTGTGCCGGTGCTTTTCCAGATAACTTCCTTGTAGGAACCAGCCGCGTTCTATTTCGCTGCATACATACAGCGTTCCGTCTTTTTCGCAGGGTGCGCTCAATAAGGCGTCGTTTCAACAGGGATTGCCACTCCATCAATTCTTTCGTAGTTATGTTTATTGGCTTTGAAAAGACGCCGTGTTGATTTTGTCTTTTCACCACCCCGCCAGACCTCTCCTTGCCAGCAGAGTGCGATGAATCGGGTTGATTTTGTCTGTTCATCATCTCGCCATAGCTTTCATTGCCAGCAGAGTGTGATGGATTGACTTCACAGGTCTGGAACATGGCTACACGCTGGCGTGCCGACAAATCGTTGGTAATTTTCCGTTCAAACATCAAGCAGTGATGTACTCTTCTTTTCCGATTCATATTGTGACAGAAACTTTCCAATCACCAACAAAAGAAGAGAAAAAAGGTAAGGAGAGCTGGCTCTGGATCTGAAGGTATACGGTAACCTTACCAGTATATATTATGCAGCTTTTATTGCCTTCAGTTACGTAAACGCTTTTTAGGTGCGAAAAACTATTGACGTATTAAACATGCAGTGGAGGAGACGTCACTCTCTAATTGCCTTTGTGGTGATGAAGACCGCCAAGGAGGCGAGAAGGAATCGATCGCTGGCTGTATCGTTTACGCACGATATATTGCATAAGGACGGCAGAACATCGCCTGGCAAAGGCATTTATGCTTGTCTAGCCACAGTAGCTCGGAAACAAGACGTATCGGAAACGTTTATCTTGTGCAGGGCAAAATACTTCGAGTACTGGCAACATAAAACAGGTTGGAAAGTGCCAATTGCTCCACATCAATAGCAACTTTGCTGTACCGCCATTAAAGATCCCGGCACCCTCTTCCTTGCTTTGTGATGACACAAACCGCCAGAAAGGTGTTGATTACTTCAGTTAGGCGTAGCACTTATGTACGATATCCCAAGTTCCATGACGCATCTTCTAGTTAAGTCCGTTTTTGCTCTAGTGCCAGGTTGCTCGGACATGGAAGTCGTGTGACTCAGAGTTGGCCAGTTTATAGCCGCCCGTCCCTCGAAGGTCCCGAAACATTTTCGCACCCGGGAAGCCGTGGCAAAATATCAAAACTTTTGATTACATAGCTGTTTTATTTACAAGTTCTCGATACGACCAGAAGTTCCCTTCATACAAGAAGTTTCAGGTGTATGTTTTTACATGCAGATTAAATAACTAAAATTGTTATTGCGGACCCGAGCCCCACTCATCGCCCGCCCGCTTTTCGATCGTCTTACTAAGAGCCTAGAAAAGGCTAGCCAGTTTCCTACATAGTTCCAGTACTAAGTTCCAGCAAGCATCCTCTGATTAAGTCCTAAACACTCAACATGTCGCGAAACATTGTTTCGTTGCAAGTTTTGGGTCGATGTTTCTCGTTTTTCACCTTCCGTGTATCCGTGACAAGTTGCGGCGAGTTTGATGAAAAACAAGCAACAAAGCCGAAATTTGTTGTTCAAAGTAGACACCCGCATTCCACTTTACGCAACAACTTTCTTCAACCCGTGATATTTTGCTCCCGAGTTCCATAAAGCAACCTCTGGTAAATTTTTTTTGTTTGTTTCTAGTTCCGGCCTAGATGCTTAAACATGAGCCTGAAAGACGTGTGATTTAGACTTTAGAACAGTTCGCTCCATTTGTTCAGTGATAGTTTTCTCTCAGTTTTTAACCCACAATCAACTCTCACCCCGTTGAGAGTTTGGTTGTGGTATCAATCAACCTTTCGATCAGGATTTCTATGTAACCTTTTAGTGTAACCTGGGATGTTTACATCACCGGTGTTAGCACCGCCATGTTAAACAACATAAGATGGTAGTCACGTTTCAAACGATAATAAAATAAAAGGCAACATTTTTTTCATTCATCTGACATTCGGGTCAATTTATATAGAGGAAGTTATTTTTGTTACAAAAGCATTCACAGGTTAAGTAATAGAAAATGCGGGTAGAGAATAACCAGCCTCTTGCCGTACAAAATGTAACAAAAAAAAAACACAACAGATTTAACGTCGGCATTGTTCACGAGACTTTCATTTTAGATCTTTCCAACATGCTACTGATTAAAAGCTGATTACGAAGTCTTCGTCGAGTGCTAATATAAACCAAGCTTGAGGTCAAGATGGCTGGATGTCGGCCACTGCGCTAAGATCTGTTCGTGCGTTTTTGTGACCGAGACGAAGTTCAGGTCCAGAAACGCGCAAAACATTTTCTGGCGGGACACAGCGGGCAATCACGACCGGGAAAGATTGGCCTTTCTTGCCCGCTCGGGGAGCCAATCAGAGCGCCGCATTTGTTTCAAACAGCAAATAACATGAAGGGACACATTTACCTGTCATCATGCTGTAAAGCTCCGTATTCTGAAAATGGTCCACTACTTTTCCTTTCTTGAAAGCTGGACCGTGAGCCACAAAAAGAGTCTGAAACAAAACAGACAAGTGGTTTTGCATCTACGAAGTTAGTCCAACTACATACGTACCTGCGACACTCACCAGTGTCTTAATGCAAACTCGCGAAAAGGCCAAATTCAATCTAGCACGCTTTACGGCCGCTTGCTTATTGCAGTGCACGTGCAATGAACAGTGAGTCCGAACTTGAATAATAATCAATTATCAAGAATTTTGATTATTTAAGCCCTGTGCTAGAGCTTTTGCATTGCCAAGGGTTTACTTAAATGCGTGAGTCAAAAAATGAATCTGGAAACGCAATGTGTGCCATCCAGAATTGGAAAATTCAAAAATGGCCTTTAAAAGGTAAAGCTGAACAGGCCGCGTGGATAAGCAGTGGTTATAGTGCCATAGCCCATTCAATTTATTTTCACCGAAATGTTTTCTTAAAGAAACTGAAAATATGATTCTAGAATTTAGTAACAAAGCAAGAAAAATTAAACTCAAGCATGATAAGGCACAGCTTAAAGCTAATTTGCATAAAATTTGAAAAGGATATGACGTCACGCGCTCATAATGTTGTTTCCAAATAATATAATTTTTCTGTTTTGGGAAATAAATTTCTTTTCTAATGCAAAATTTCCCTGCCCGTTCAGAGCACAAATATGACCGCCATGAAAACGTTAAAAAAAATCCTTTCCAGTAATTTACCGGAACACCCTTGAATAACGGCCGCCTGCTGACTTCATAGCTCAAATGGTAGAGCACTGCACCGGTATCGCACAATTCTGTTCAAGACTGAATTTTTTGTTTTCAAGCCATATTTTCGGAACTTCATAACTACAATTATCTCTTATTCAGATCAGTTTTGCTCTCTGATCTAGCTGACGGTCGACGGAATTATGTTGTAAGTTTGTATATGTTTCTGTTGTTACTATCAAATTCTTGTGCTTTCATTTAAGTGATATTTTTTTGTATTTGGAAAATATATGCGTCATTGCTACGAACGGGAACAGAAGCAGAAACAATAACAATCATCCTCACAAACATAACTTAAAACCTGTAAGTTAGCAATGTGAATCAAGTAGAGTTCTTACCCGCATGTTAACATCCAAGTTATCATAACCGTGATCTCCTCCATTGCAATAACTGATTCCAACAGAGGAACTTTAACAAAGGAAAATAAAGTATACTAGAATTAACAAGCGGTAGATTTAAAGACCAACTCCAGCTGCCCAGATGAAAGACTTCTGTTTTGTAAAATATAGAGTATATTATTGACATGGGCGAATCTTCGAATCTTCAGGAGCAAATTGGAGAAATCTTCGTTTACGGTATGTTTTCTGATTTTCGTTATCTAAGAACAGAATAGTACGAAGAATCGAGAAAAACCCGAGTTATTACGTCATCATGGCCGTATCAGTTGCTTAGCAACTGCGAGATGAAAACTTGTGCGCTCGGGCCTTTCTCGGAGGTTGTTGTTCGTCTACTCAAACTACTCTATCCGTCTATTCAAACTGTGCGATTGTAAACTGTTGATCATTTACTATGATGATTATCATCATTTGAACATCTTTCAGTTGCCGTCACGTACATTTCCAATCTTTTAACGCCGTTTTAGGGACATTTAGAATTTTTTCACGTATCACAAGGTTGAAGCGTTAGTTAGCCGAGAGCACCACAAAAAATACTCGAATTAAAGTTCTTGAAATACGTTCGCGAGCGTTTTCCAAAAATAATATTAGCTAAGAGCTTGTTCACCAGCACTGTCAGTCCGATTACATTACCACTGGACATTAATTTCATTTTTAATTTCTGTGAGCACGATCAGATTAACACACTATTAATTTAATTTCAAGAAAGCTCTAATTCAAGCGAAAAAAATAAATAAATAAAATAAATAAATAAAAAATCATTCAAGCGAAACGTACTATTACTTACTTTATCCCTAGGAGCCACCCGTCTTCTGGAATGGCAATAATTCGTCCGATTCTCCTGCAACATAATTTGTGGGGTCAGCAACCGTACTTGATGTGTCGTAAATTGTAGATATAGCTATGTCTAGTCCAATCTTTGGGTCCATTCCACGAGTTTATACTTCCGGTGGTGCAGCCGGAAGTAAAAACGAGGATTTAAACCTAGAATGTTTCGTATTCCTTGAAAAACATTGAGACAATTCATCCGCTGATCTCACTTTCAGTCGGTTGATTATACATATTTATGCTTAAGCTAAATTTACAATAAACAATCTAAAGGAAGAAGGAAGAATCATGTTCCTAGCAAAGATACTATATTGATATCCTGAGTTAAAACTCTCGAAATCGCTCCATGAAACATAAGGGGTTTGCAAAAGAGCGAGCAAACGGAAAAAAATAAAAGAACACAAAGTTTACTTTCAACAGTGAATGAAAAACTGGTTTAAGAGTATCGAAGAACGCTATAAACACGATTTACAAATACCTGTTGTCTGAGTAGTGAAGTCGCTTTGGCAAGTTTTCCTTCAAAAACACTCGAAAGTGAGGACTTTTACACTGAAAAGGGCCAGAACAAAACAAGAGAAAAAACATTTTTGTGAGACCATTTGGATTGACATATCATTCTAAACTAAACTTTTGATACAATACAATAAAAGGGCCTAAAATACGCATCATTTTTTGCTTCATGTAGAAATTCGACATGTTGTCGTTTAAACGACAGGACGTTTCCATGTTTGTTTTTTCTTTCGCGCACACACTTTGCATGGCACTTTGTTTGTGTGGTGCTTTATTTTATATTTTAAATAGTTAAAATAGTTAAATGACTAGGCTAGGCTAGAATTTATGAATATAAATTTATAAGCATAACATCAACAATGGGAGCTTACTTTCAGACGAGACACTATTTCTTCAGCTGAAACTGAGAGAAGAAAATTAAGATAACAGTTAGACTTAAATAATCATTTCAGTTACTCTCCCCCTGTTTTACAGTGCGCTACATGAATCTAAGTAGAAAAATCCGTTCATCTATAACCCTGTAGGGTTTAATTGCACGAATAAAACGCTCATTTTCGATCCCTGGCGGAACTTTGTCAACCTAATCTCTGGCGTGGGTGTAACAAGGACGTTTGAGTTTTCCCTGAACACTCGAACATCTGCAAGCACCAAATGGCCATTTTGACTTCTTCGTTTAAAAAAAGTAGAAAAAAAAAGCAACAATTAAAGTCTAAAACCTCCCTTGTTGCCTATTCCCAAGCGGAACAGTGTTACGTACTTCCAGGTTTTGGATTCATTGATACAAAGCTTCCACCGTTCCACTGAGGGGAGTATACATCATTTAAAGTCACGTTGTACTGAAAGAAACATATAATGAGCATATCTAACATCTAGGCATGCATCCTAACTTATGGATATAAATGTTTTCAACCCACAGCATTGTAAATGTTTTGAAAATAGCTAACCTAGTGTTCAGGGTATTCAAACATTTGATCGTTTAATTTGTGTTATATAACGATATAGTGAGGTAAATATACAACAACGATATAATAATTCTTGATGAAGAAAGATACCAGTGCTTTATAGTTAACACGACAACAATACAATTTTTTTATCGAAATTAACTGAACGCCAAGGAAAAAACTTACCGTATCTGTGTAAACCACTCGTGAACAACTTTTCGGCGCCATACCTAGCCAAGAAGAGTGGAATGATTGCACAGAAAATATTTCCCATTTCTATCCTGTTTTTCACTTGAACTCCACAACGCGTGTAAACTAAATTTTGGCTTAAAGTTTTATAATTAAAAATATAACTTTATCCCAAAGAACTTGTAATCCAGCATGCACTTCTGCAAGCTCATAAACTGAATTTCGATTATTCGCCATCATCACAGAATGGACGCTTGAAAACCAAGGATTATCAAGGGAAGTACGTTGATAATCTCTTCTGAGAAATCATGATTAACAATAGTAATTGAACAAAGTGGAGTGCAATTTGGTCCGAAATCATAAGCGTGATTTCAAAATCGAACAAGTGTATGACAAGTATGATTACAGACCAAAATTGTACGACCCGAAGTTCAATTGTCACTTCATTACATCCATTTTGAAATCGCACAATTTAATAGCCTTAATACAAGAACCGGTTTGTCACTGAAAAGATGAAACCAGAAATGCGTTTACATCTCATTTTGAAACATGTCAGCGTCATGTCCTCAAGGTCATGTGATTAGTGGTTAGTTGTTTTGTTTTACTGTCGCTTTCTCATTGGCTTAAAAAAAGATGCGATTTAGAGCAAAAAAAAATGCGATTTGTGAATAAATCGTACCGCTGAGAGTCAATCATATTGCAAGAATGACCAAGTGTCGAAATTTACAGAAGTAGGTACGCTCCATCACTAGGAGCGTGCAAACTACTTTATATTTCCGTCACGGCGTTTTCACAGACCGATCTATTTTTAGTTTTTAATTTACTGCAAATTCAGATCCCTACAGAGGACCCAGTGACCAAACACAAGCACACACGTAATTTGTAACTGACTTCATCATTTCACCGGAAGATTAAAAGAAAAACCGCAATTTTTTTCCCTCACCTAGGCGCGGTCATGTAGAACTCATCTATTTCGTGCAAAAAGAAATCTAAAAATAAACCAATCTGTAAAAATGCCGTGACATAGGCACGCTCCTAGAGATGGCCTCCTGACAGAAATAACTGCGATTTGTAGTATATATATAGGCAAGCACTATACCGTGATCTGAAACTAAGATTATGTTTATATTATCTTGTATGGATCTCTCTTTAAGACCATTCCAAAGTCTTCCAATCATTTCATCCACTCGCTGGATTTGTGCGTTAGTCTACAAGATAAAAATCATATAAAGTTGGCGTATCAAAAAAACAGGAAAATAAAGTGCTATTATGGTACCTTATATCAACAAAAAAATGAACAGCCTTCTCGTGTCGCTGCATCCATGCCGCGTGAAGAGAATGTTTGAGGTTGCTTCTATTTTAACCAAAAAATTCAATAATTTCGAAACGGGGAGAAATGGTACAAAAATCAATTCCTGGAAACGTTGCCAGAAAATCCGGAAATTGTTGAATTTCCCAAAAAAAACGAACCATTCAGACGAAAATTCGGGAAATTCGGACAAGAAAGTGAAATGGAACGGAAAAATTCCTAGCACGAAATTTCCCAAAATTTGGGTATACCTCACAAGGTTGCCCCCTTTTCCGGAAATTCCTGGAAATGCCGTCTTATTCGTCACTAGAAATTTCCAGAAACTTAAATTTGTGAAGCACCCTGACATTCAAGCTGAAGACTCCATACCGATGACATAATACTGCATAGATAGTACATTGCCTCTGATTGGTTGCTGCGCGTGTAAACCAAGCAATCTCCGAAGTGCGGTGGGAATGGGCATGAAATGCAAGGAAACACGTTTCATGTCTTCAGATGATTTCTGTCAAAATGCAGTGTGAAACGTAACATAAGACACATCATTCTGACTGTTTTTGCTAAGTTATTCATAGAAAAACGAGTCAGTGGATGGAGTCTGGAGAAATCTATAATGTGTTGTGGCATCGATCACCATTATGCACAATTTCCCGTTCCCAAACTTCCATGATTAACCACGACCCACACCAGATATATTTCTAAATGTTGTTCAATTCCCATAGGTTACTTTATTATTTCGTGTCGTACCTAAAAAACTACACTAAATTAAAGACACTGCATCCTTAGCCAAAGCACGCCGACCGTGTTAAATAAGACTTGAGGATTCAGGGATAGATAAGAGCCTATAGCCGCTAAACGATTTCTATGAGTTTTAGCAGGGAATGTGTAGCTACCGACTGCGGGATATCTGTTGTCTTGAACGCGAACTCATCTTTAACTTCTACACAATAAAATGCCTAATGCAAAAGAAGCAAGCTCAAACTGAACTGATTCATCTTACCTTTGCTGAGTCAGGTCCATAACGGTGCGCAACATAGTCAGGCTCGTGGAAGTACAAGGTAATAAAGGAGGGGCGCCTACATATAAAAAAAAATAAAAAAAAATAAAAAAATAAAAAAAAAAACATACCAGTCTTACGCTAACTGTAAGACTATGAGAAAGCACTCTATCAACTTGAATTCGAAGTTACTAGCATAGCATATATCCCATAGTATCAATCATTGTAGTTTCAAGAGTCCTGCAGTAATTTGACGAGTTTATAGGCTTAATAAAAACCAATAGAAAAGCGTTTCACGGTAACACTGGAAATCAAATTCAAAAACACGGGGTGAGGAGGACTACAAGTGCGTATTTCCTGGTAAACATGCTGCTAATTTGACGTGAACTGATACATTCATAAATTTACAAATGTTTACTACCAGTCACCACTGTCCTTCTTAGGATCGACCGGGCCGCACTGCACTGGAAAATCCAACCAGCTCAGAACCTTATCCACACGAGCTTCAAATGGATGGGACCTGAGAAATTAAGATATCCTGGAATGCGTCATATTGTTCAATATTATGAAACCTGACCTAAAAAGACTGGAACAATATTTCTGTTAAATTTCTGTTTGTGAGAATTTGAATTTTGTTCATTTTATAATCTATACTCTCTTAATTCTTTTAATTCTTTTTGCAGCTTTTGCACTTTTTTATGTTTTTTTTTCTGATTTTTTAAATACATTTTGGAGCTGAAAAAAAACTAAGAAGGCGATACCAAACACTACGTAATTTCGACGATTAAACACGTGATTATCACTTAAGTAAACAGTTCTTTAGAAGCCATGTAATTTTGCTTGCTACTTTGGGAATTTGGGAATACCCCCTCCCCCCACCAGCTCACGCCTAGGTAAATTAGCGTTAAAAGTGTCTCTTAGAACAATTAAAGGGATGCCTCTGAGAACAATTTTAATTAATCTTAAAAAGTTCTAGACAGATCTTATCAAAAGTTAAAAGGTAGTCAGCAGGAGGAAGGCCTAGACAGATTCTTGAGCAACGTTTACGATTTTAGGCAACGCTTTTGATTTTGAGCCACTCTTGGGAAAGTGAGCAACTTTACAGCATCTTTTCTAAAAGCTAGCATATTATTGGCATCATGATATTTTCACTGTTCCACATTCATGAGTGACTGATATTTTAAAAGGTTTTATTTTGGAAATTCAAAAGAATTTCACTAGAAACTCTCTTGCGTTCGGTATTTTGTGTTGACAGATTCCAAATATATATATATCCCGGATGTGATTCCATTCCCAGAATGGATATCCTGTGTTAATATTCTATGTATAATTCAACTCGCTTAAAATGGTGGACGGCAAGGCTCTTTCATTCCAGCAGGGAAGCGCCTTAGAAGATTACATTGCAGCATCCGTTGTGATCAGGTACAAGTGTTGCCAGAGGATGAGTCGAGAGTTATTGCTTGGTCTTCGAGAAACTGTAATTGAACTGAAACTACTACTCTGTTGTTGTACAAAAACAGAGCCGACTTACAGCTCTTTGATTTCAGCAAGCAACTATAAAACAAAACTACCTAAGCAACTATTTCGATTTTTAGCAATTTTTGGAGACATTTTCGAGCATTTTTTAATATTTTTTTGCAGAATCTATCTAGGCCTAGCAAGGAGGACATAGTAGAGCTTTCAAGCTACTCATTAATTCTCACTTGTAATGGCACCTGTTTTCACTTCTCTGTTGATACTTACTGATTGTAGCGATACATGATATTAGGCAGTATTCCTGAATGTAAAATAACGCATTTTAATTTTTAACTTGCACAAATGTGCTGCAAACTCTTACCAGCAAAATTAAAATCAAAGAATACCTATGGTCAAACTCGTGGAATAATTAACAGTTAGCGATC
>Ga0126337_10002433_pt1 | contig 11874 bp, 13 predicted proteins | sample DipCmetagenome_FD_92527 | JGI IMG/M metagenome (GOLD analysis project Ga0126337, IMG submission 92527) | Coral microbial communities from La Bocana,Puerto Morelos, Mexico - Diploria C A metagenome | ecosystem: Host-associated > Invertebrates > Cnidaria > Coral | place: La Bocana,Puerto Morelos... | reverse complement strand
GGTACAAACCAGGTTAATCAGTTGCTTGACGGGATGCGTTATCAGCGTGGCTTCACCTACATAGACAAAGCACTCCTTCTTGCAGACAGAGATCTGTTTCAGTCCTCCACTGGAATGAGATTACATGTGCCCAAGGTAAGTGGGTTCCCTTTCTGAATGTGAATTAAATTTGAAAATTTCTTGCTATAAGTTTGTTTTTGTTGTTATTTAGTTTTTTTAGTGGTTTTTTTTTTTTTTGAACTGGTAACTAACAGTATTAAATGTCATGATTGTAAAGTATAACCTTGTACATATTTTTTGTAGGGAATAAGAACTTCTTCAACTTGGGAAATCACTGTTATATCCTTCAAGTTGGGATTTTTTTACTATAATCGCATTTCTTTTATTTGTGTAGTTGGCCATTGTGATTACAGATGGAAAACAGACAACAACACGTCCTTACACGAGACTTTCAGTGGCTTCACTTGGAATAAAAAATAAAGGAGTTACTGTCTATGCTCTTGGAGTTGGTAGTGGAACAGATCGAGCAGAGCTAGAAGAGATTGCATCTGGTCCAAGCTACGTTCTTACATCCTCGTCATTTAGTGATCTTCAGAGTATCGCTCCAAGGATTACAAAACGTTTTTGTGCAGGTAAAACAGTTCTTAGTGAATTTTTGAGATTTTATTTTTTGTAGACTCATACTTATTTTATAATATGAATGCTACAATAAAATTGGTCTGGCTAATCGCAAGTTATCAACCGGTAGATCACATGAACAGCGAACTAGAAAATGTGAGTTTCCTTATGATATATTTGATTTCTTGATTGTTGTTGTGTTGTTCTTCCAAACAAATGTAAGCTGTATGCTGAGAAAGCAAGCTATTCTGGACTCAACTAACTGACAGCTAGTTATAGTTTAGTTTCCAACTGTTTTCGTTAATGTTGAGAGGGCATGAGATACATAGGTATAAAATGTACATTTTAAGTCAATTTGGAGAACTTTCATTTTGTATTAGTATTATTTCTTACATTAAATTATTTTTTACGCCGCTTACATTGAAGGATTTTTTCCTTGGAATAGTTTTTAATATTGCACATAAAAGAATAAATTAACAATGAAACGAATAACGCTTTTAGAATGCAGAGAAATAATTGAAATTCGTTTACCCAAAAAGTAGATTTTCGTTTTCATTTTGATGACGCTGGAAGCCACCATATCGGTAACCTCGTAGAAATCGGGATCTTTCTTGTAGGCTAATCAAAGAAAATCTCAAAAGGAATGGGTAATAAGGCATCAAAGACATGAATCAAAGGGCAGGCACAAGTCATTCACATGAACTATATTTCGAATATTTCATGAATCTTAAAGCAGGAATTCAAAACATCGTTGCATCAAAAATACAGAAACTGACCACTTGACGCTCCGTGCCACGAGACCCTCATAGCTGAAAGGAACAAGGATGGCGCATTCTGTGAGGATCTGAGAACTTATTAAGGGCAATGAACTAGATAAATTTAGGCTAAGAAATTTCAAATGCGTCATCTCTGAAGTAATTCCTTTAACGCTTCATTATTTTGACATTGCGAATAATTATCGTTTGAATGGTAGGTTTAATATTCGGGGCGTGTTGTTCTCTTTATGCCCAGATTCAACACCCACAACAAAAGTAACAAGTACACAGGCACCAGCCACAACACCAGTCACCCCAGGTACTTTACGTAGTTTGTTGTGTTTTATAAAATTATTGTAGTAAAGTTTCTTTTATGCAGTTGTGGAGCATAAATAAAATGCGAGCGAGGTCTTGAAAATACTGCCCGAGGCCACACACTCCAAGTAGTGTTTTTCACTATACGGACCGACCCTCAGCCGGCAATAACAATTTTCTTGCGTTAAATTTGCTCACAAGAGGGCTTGTTTACGTAACATTGTCATTGAATTGCCTTACGTGCCGCCGGTCTAGGAACCATTCGTAAAGAATTTTAAATAGCGAACGAGCGATTAACTCAAATATTAAAAAAGAAAGATGCATAAAAGAACAGATATATTTCGAACTACATTGTGTCAGTTGCATCTAGTTCATCAGTTATTTCTCCAAAGTTTTTTGCCGGTGTGAAATTTCGTGCAAAGTTTGAATTTGGCTACAGAAGCAACTTCTGTCAGTCGTTGTGAATCACCGCTGAAAATCGAGAAAATTTGTTATGTGTATTCCACAAAAAATTATCTTAATACAGCAACGACCAGTGAGATAAACGTAACTGCATATTGATTCATTTTTTACTTAAAATTTTACGGCGAGAGAAGCACAGGATTATGCGCCATTACAGCGAAGAGCTACAAACAGTCTCTTCAAAACACACTCAATGAATCTACTTACAGTGAATTTTCTTTCCATTTAAAAGTGAATAGAGATAACTATGCGTTAATTAATCGCCCATGGAAGTGAAAAAAGGCAAAAGATTGACGACTACCGCTAACTTTTAGGAAAGGTCCGTAACTTGGGTCCGGATGGGAGAACCCGGACCGTGGGAGCGCGCGTGATTAGCCAATCGGAGTCACGGATTTAGGATTCAGGACCGCGGAGAAGCTGGAGAGAAAAAAGTAAAATTTCATAATTTATTTGTTGCAGATCCGTGTGAGACGCAGGGCTGTCGTGCTCCATACAATGTCGGATGCCGTGTAGTAGGCAATAAAGCCCAATGTATCTGTCCAACTTGTCCCAACATAACAAGGCCTGTTTGTGCATCGGATGATGTACAAGATCTGAGTGAGTGTCATCTGAGACGACAGGCTTGTCAAGGAGATATGGTTGTTTTTACTACGAAGCGCAGCCCTTGTGGTAGGTCGATGCCTTTTTTGCGAGTTGAATTCTTGAAAAATTCGAGTCGTAGTTCATGGAGTATTTGTATTTTTGGTTACTTGTTATGCTCTCTGCTTGTTTGTTTACTTCCTTTCTTTTTCGTTGGAGGAATGATCTAAACAAAAATCGTAACCCTGACGTTGATTTTAAGTTTTTGTTTTGTCAATGAGCAACAGCAGATGGATGAAAAAATGCTAATATGAGCCATCGAAATGTAACTCGCCTGAAAAAAGAAGAGTCACTTAATTTACAAGTGTTCTTCAAGTTAATAGCGCGGAAAATTGAAATGTTAGGCTTTACTCAGGAAGATTTGTTTCTTATAAGTAAAAAAATACGACGTAAGAATAGGAATTGTTTAACTGGGCAGCTTACTATCGGTACATTGCTTGTTACGCCGGTAATATTTTAAAACAGATAAAGATTGCAGTCCCCTTCTGGATATCGCTTTTATTATTGATTCATCTGGAAGTATTGGTCGCGCGAATTGGGAAAGAATGAAACGATTCCTCAAAGCTTTGGTCAGCAAACTTGATGTCAGCCCATCAGCCACGCATGTAGCAGCTGTAGCATACAGCAACAATCCTGTGGTTGTGATGAGGTTCACGGGCGCGCAGGATACCAACCAAGTGAATCGATTGTTTGATGGAATGCTTTGGCAGCGTGGTTTTACCTATACGGACAAAGCCCTCCAGCTTGCAGATAGAGACCTGTTTCAGACTTCAAACGGCATGAGACCGAATGTGGCGAAGGTAAAGTTATTTGCAGTTAAGAAATTATAGGGCTTACATATTGAGTTAATGCATTGTTAAATGATTTTTAATTTTTAAGCAGGTAAATAAGGCCATAAGCAGAACCTATCTTCCTGTACATCAGTCATAACTAAGCCGACACGGCCATCTTGCTACAAGTTTCAAATAGAACAAGGATTTGTTCTTTTTTCAATACTTGTTAGCAAGTAGAGAATTCTACCTGTGACACTAATTCTTTGCCGAGTTCTGGCTCTAACGAACAAACTCAACCTACAACCTTGGATGTATGAATGGAAACCTCTCCGTGCTTTTTGAGGGGATACTAAGACGATTTTAAATTTCTTTTCTACAGATAGCAATTGTCATCACGGATGGGAAGCAAACTAAGACTGGTATGTACACCAGCCTTGCTGTAGCTTCAGAAGGTATCAAGAACAAGGGAGTTACAGTGTATGCTATTGGAGTTGGAAACGAAGTGGACAGGGATGAACTAGAGGAGATTGCGTCTGATTCTGAGTACGTGTTTACAACTTCTTCATTTAGGGCCCTGCGGACCATTGCACCACTGATCCGAACCGGAATATGCGAAGGTAAGAGTAAATCTGCTATGAAGGTTCCGTTCACTTCTTCCTAAACTGGGATCTTACCGGTTTAAGGTAATCTCAGAGTATTGCGTCAAACTTCTGAATTTTCATCCACATACACTGTTTAGAGTTGAAGTTCATTTTTTATTTTTTTTTGTCATTTGATACAACGTAATGTATGCTTAGTAACCTTGAACTATTAAAATATCAGAGCTAGAGTGCATGTCTCTTTCAAAATACTTTTGATGATGTTTAAACTGTTAAAGACAAACATTAACATGTAATCATCATCTTTCCACAAGATCCAGCAACCAAGTACTCCGCCGACGTTATTTTTGTGATGGATTCGTCCAGCGAGACGGCTTCCATTTATAACACGGAAAAAGACGTAATCAAGTCCCTTGCCAGATACCTTAAAGTTGACCCCCAGGGAACCAGAGCAGCTCTCATTGCATTCGATGGCCGACCTGTGGTAATATCCGACTTGGAAAGTTTCAGATCAGCTTCCGACTTCGAATCCGTTGTTGATCAAGTTCCTCACTATGGAGGAAGCAGGAATGTCAGTGGGGCTTTAAGAACTGCTGCAGGGATGTTTCCCAAGTCCCCGTCCTCTGTTTCCAAAGTCGTTTTCCTTGTGACATCTGGGAAGCCACTACAGAACACGGATAAGAATTCAGTTGGTAACGTCCTTAACAAGCTATATGCCATGGGTGTGAGGTCGTACGTTGCTCTGCTTGGCCCATCGCCTAGCATACCAGACTTCAGGTCCAGTTTAGAGAATCCAGAAAACGTGTTTACCATACCTTCACGCAGCGATATTCCCGAGCAGATCAATCAAATCGGAAGTCAAGTATTGACGGACTCTGGTAAGCTAAATTCCACTTTTAATGAGAGAGCGCGGTAAAGCAAAAAAAGCTCGAGATTCATGTCACTCATAACATCACGCCCACCCTGATACCTGATTATCGAGAGCGTTTTCGTAATCAGTAGACCAGCTGCGTGGGTTTTGGTTTAGCTGCTAGTTGTATTGACTGTTTTTAAGTAACCCTTCTTGTATATTTCCGTAGTGAGGCCATATGAGTTCAATCTTACGATGTTCGTCTTGTTCGTTATCGATTCGTCTGCTGAGGTGACGCCTTCCAACTTTAGACAAGAAAAAGAATTCATAAAATCCGTGATCAGCCAACTGAACATTTATCCAGGCGACAGCAGTTCTCGAGTTGGTATTATGGTTTACAGTGATGGCCCAACAATGGTTTTAGATTTCAAAAACGAGGAAAGCAAATCGAGTCTAGAGACAATTATTGACAACCTTCCCCATTTGAGAGGTGCCAGACGAATCGACAGAGCTTTGAAAGCGGCAACGGACGTTCTGAGAGACATCGATACCGATCATCCAAAGTTTGTGATATTGGTAGCTGCAGGTCGACAAACCGATGAGCCAGGTTCACAAACATTTAGTGCGGCGGTAAAACCTCTCCAGCGAACTGGAACGAAAATTCACGTAATGGCAGTTGGTGATAATGTTGATCCCAGTTACTTCCAGGAAGACGATAAAAACAAATCCAGTGTTATATCTGTTCCTTCCTTCCTTGAGTTGCCACAAGGGGCAGAAAGGCTATCAACTGACATACTGGTTGAATACGGTATGAATATGGTATTATTACGTTCTAGTTTTTTTTTCTGAATATTTAAAAGAGGTGACCAGATGGTCATACATGCCAACTGCAATCTTAAGCTGCCAGCAGGTTGTACGAGCTACCTTTAAAAAAGCGGAAAAAATCCAGGTCACTATTTCAAGATAACATGTATCAAATAAACCAAAAAAAGCTCAAGGGATTATGGAAAAGATGAAACGGTTTCCTTTAAATAAATCTCTCTCGGTCCCATGAAAGAGGATAACGCTAAGGGAAGGGAGATGGTAAGCTATGTTCTAAATTTTTTCGCAAACAGTTGCTCCTGGGGAACCTAAAACTGCTACACCAAGCCCAACGACGGTAGAAGAAACTACTCCATCGGAAATACCATCAACAACGGAACCAAGGGAAACAACTACTGTTCCTGCAAAAGGTAATAAATGTAGTTGTACAATGAGTATTGGACTGGAAGAAAAGTTCGGTATTTTAAAGCGTACTGTGAAATCATACCAACTCGAACCCTCCATGAGGAATGAAAAGCTGGTCAGTTTTAAATGATGAGTTTGAGTACTCGAAAGCTAAAATCTGCAGAAAGAAATTTACATGTTAGTTAGCTATTGGGCTTCTACCGCTGGCAAGTGCTCATTTATCAGGAATTGCTATTAGGGAAACCAAAATGTAGTTGAAGTTATCGAACAATGTAGAAACGTAGCCAACTTGTAACATTCCACAGCCATCAAACAGAAGGAAGATTTCCTGAAACCCGTCTTTAGTGGATCATGATCAAGTTAAACATCTGTACAAGAGGGACTCAGCGGTCAATATTCTGGATTGTATATCTATATAGATTAGAAAATACGACTATGATGATAAATAGAAAATGAGATCAGTTACCGTTAAGCTACGCTTTCAGTGCACGGGGGCTGGGGCCCATGGGGAGGATGGAGCAAATGTACCAAGACGTGTGGGTCGGGAATTCAGACTCAAGAACGCAGATGCGACAGTCCTACACCAGAAAATGGCGGAAGGCCGTGCAATGGCCCCAGACAACAGTCTCGTGTTTGCAATACAAGACGTTGTCCCGGTATGTCTTCAATTATTGATAAGATTGCAATTTAGTTACCCCTGATAGATGTCAAACGTCTAATTAAAAATATTCGTCTCTTCGAGAGAAGGTAGTCAAAGTCAACTTTGCGGAATGGATTGCTATTTTTGCTTGTTGCCGTGTTCATAATAAATTTAATAGCAGGCAAAAGGTACTCAGTGGTCGAAGTTCTGGTCTGTATTTTAAGAGAGAATGAGATTAGTTACCGTTTAATCTTTTACTTTTAGTACACGGCGGCTGGGGCCCTTGGAGTAGATGGAGCAAATGTACCAAGACGTGTGGGTCAGGAAGACAGACTCAAGAGCGCAGATGCGATAGTCCTAGACCAGAAAATGGTGGAAGGCCGTGCAATGGACCGACGCAGCAATCCCGAGTATGCAATACCAGGAATTGTCCAGGTATGTATACTTTTCGTTTGTAAAACCTGCCGTGATATAGTGAACCAGTCGGTGTTGACGATTCTGTTAATTACCAATGAAATCTTGATTGTGCCCTCCTCGTTTTATCCGCCTGATGCCATGTTAATTCATTAATAGGATTTGTTATCGTCCGTAGAGGGGCTACCCTGCACATAAAATTTGCAATAAGCTAACAAGAATATTCGGAAGCCGTCCAAATCAGTGGCCGTTAAGTCTACACTTCGGTGGTATTCTTAAATGGAAAAGCCTTAAGTGTTTAAATTAATACTGACTTTAAATGGATATCTATTCCATAGAAAATTACCCCAGTCTTTTGTGGGATCATGATGCGTCTAAAAGCTTTGTGAGAGTAACAAATTGTCTAGTCCAAAACCACAAACATGAACAATGGTTGCGGTTCTGATCCACAGTCACTTGACCAGGTTTCCAACTTACTCATACTACACCCTCGTGTCTCTCGTTTTTGCAATCCTTGTGATCTTACGATATCTCTGTACGACTGTTTTCAATTTTCAGAGGCACCTCCTTCTTCAGTGGACATCGTGTTTCTTTTAGACACATCAAACGGTGTCAACCAAAGCGACCTTAGACAACAGAAGGACTTTGTGAAACTTGTGGCTAAACAGATCGGCGTTGCTCCTAATTCCTCTCACGCTGCAGTCTTCAGTTACAGTGACAAGCCAATACTGATTGGTGGATTTTTTGATTACCTTGTGGGCAAAAGCTTTGAGGATATCGTAGACTCCGTGACCCTAACTGGAGGAAAAAGAAACATTCAGGAAGCTCTTCAGAGCACACAGAGATTGCTTACTAGTGCGCGCCCCGACGTTCCTCGCGTGGTGTTCCTTATAACATACGGACAACAGGCGCGCGAGCTTGGATCCCAACGGCTTCGGGAGATGGCAAAAAGTGTCAGGGAAATGCGTGCTGTCTTATATATCATTGGTGTGGGTGTCGATGATAATGATCCGCAGTTGCAGCCGGTTGTGGAGAGACAGAGTGACTTTTTCGAGATTCCATCCTCAGACGACTTAAATTCCTACGTGCAACCCATTGCGTATTATGTCGTTTCCAGAACTGGTAAGCCAATTACAACCATGGGATTAAGACTTAAACCCCCGGTTCATTTCAACTGAAGGTCAGTCCGAAACGGCATAGTCGTCAGAAAGATTAGTAAAAGTCAGTTTGGGTTTACTTTCTGGACATTAGTTATTTGAACCGCATGGTTGTTAAACCCATAGAATAAATGGAGTAGTAAAAAAATGAGAACTTCGTGCGAAATTGAAAATCTCCATTTTGCAGCAACAAAAAACCATCTGCAAGGCATTGTTATGTCGTTTCTCTTGTCCATGATCAACAAGCCCGCCATTTTCATTAATTTTACCCCGAAGCTAGCAGCTTAACCACCTACATGTACCTATGATATTCAAATCTGACGCCAGAACTAACGTTCGATTAAAATTTACACGTAGTTTAAGACGATTTGGGTTGTAGCAAATTAAATGCAGATGCATCCCTGATATGGACTGGCATCCCAACCAGAGGGAGCCATATAGTGGTGGTCGCTTTTTGGAACAGAAGCGGGAGATAAGCATCAGCCTAGTGAGTCACAAATCTCGCAAAACAAACTCCGATTTTAACAAATGCGCCAAACCCTTAATAACTGACTTATGCTTTACTTTCTTACTATTTAGACGCTATCGCACCAAAGGATTACAAAGCTGAAGTGATCTATGTCGTGGATTCGTCCTCGTTTGTTGGATTAGACAACTATCGGACAGAGAAAGATTTCGTCAAATCTTTGGCGCGCGTGTTAAACCACGGCCCTAGTCATACACAATCTTCAGTCATCATATTTGATTCCTTCCTTGAAACACCGATCCGCATGGGAAGTTATAGAGAAATTGGTAGTTTTTCGGAAGCTGTCAACAATCTTCGGTACCTTGGCGGCTCCAGCAGCCGACTAGATTTCGCTCTGGCATTCGCTGCGAGAGGTTTCTCAACTAATCGGCCCGACGTACCTAAAATAATCATAGTGATTACCAACAAAGATCCACAAAGTAGAGGGCCCATTGATGCATTAGCCGATATCTTTCGACAGGAAGGCAAGGCTGTATACGTCATTGCTGTTGGAAAGGAGTCCGATTTTCCGAACCTTCAACGACTGGTTGTTCGACCTGAGGACATGTACACGCCGAAGGCGTTTGCTGATATGATGAGCTACGTTCCTTCAATTGCTTCGAACATTTTAGCACGTGAGTTTAAGACGTATTTCATTTGTCCCCTTGTATTCAGGCGTCGACGAATGACCTTGAGAAAAAGGGAGAATATTTGTAAGAGTACGAGCAGCATAAATGTACACTAACGAACCAAATAAAAAAATCTATCGACAAGCACCAATCCAGAAAGCACTTTGCAACAGTATTGTGAATCAGTTGTAGATCTGACAAATACAAAGCTGTAACGAACAAACATGCAGTAATGATATCTGACCAAAAACGACGTTAGATGATTAAGATCTTATTTTGTGCTTCACTTCACAGTGACAATTCCATCTACCACTGCTGCAGCTACGACAACAGAGGTTTGCTTTGTTTTTTGTTCTTAATAGATACACAGCGGATCTTTTTTTGCGTTTGTACTCCATTGTCTTTAATACTGAGGAACGATGTCTTTGGTATTTGTGGGCTTATTACAATAAGGGGCGCACATTTACAACTTCACAACCAAAAGACAAATTTTATTTGAGAAGGAAGCTAAGTAGAATCATTCCGATATGTAATGTTGCATAGTTTCTATTTGCTGCATTCAGATTTCCACCACAATGATGACGGATGTTACCACCACACCTGAAGCTGTAACCATCCCCGAAACAATAACCACAGCTACGACACCTTCACTACCTACAACAACATGTAAGTAAACGTTTAATTTGCATTGTTTCCTTGACAAGACATCTACTTATTCTCCATCCCTCGCTGATTAAACCAAAAGCAATGCCCAGGCCAGGATCATTCTTAACTTCATGATCTTGCTGGTTTTGATTTGCTATCCACTAATTATTTTTCAGTGCTGCCAAAACCAACACCGAAAAAGCCAGGCGTTTGTCCTACAAAATACACAACACCCTGTCCCAGCAATCACTTGTGTGAACACGACCGCCAGTGCCCCGCCGATGAAAGATGCTGCAAACACTCGTGTGGATTTTTGGCGTGTACAAAGAGTAAGAAGACATGCTTCTATCCAAGATATGCGCGGATCAAGTGATGCTAGACTAAGATAAAACTAAGATAAAGAGATAAGAGCACCATTCAAGTCTGTCGTTACCTTATTAGATTAGATAGCGTGACCAAATTACTGAGTTGATAAATCCAACAAACAATATTCAAGATAGAACAAGCGGGCCGTAGCTAGTAATAGGCAAATCGATTTTTTTTTCTTTTTAGCTGTTAATACTGAGTAATCATAAGAGCCCTAAATACCTTGAAAGAGAATTTAACTAGGGACGTTGCCTCAGTCATACCTTTCTTTTTTGGATATGGCCCTGACAAGCAGACGACATCACGTGGACATATTTGCTTCACTTCATTTTTTTCGTGTGTCTCCTAAATATGCAGAAGAAATAAGTGTTCGTAACCGGTCAAATGGAAATTCAAAGAGAAAGAGGCAGACAAACAGAATTGATTCTGAATGAATGAAATTTTTTTATGTTTTCATGATATCAGAACCAAACACTCTATTCGAAAACAAGCCGACGACATTGCTCTCCTCGTTACCTGAAACGAGCTAAGAGACTGATGTTAAGCAATGAGAACGGAACCCTTTGTCAGAATATTTCCATTGATCAGAACCTATTTTGTATCATTTTCCATTTGTACAGTGGTGCAGCCTAATAAGCCAGGGTCTTGCCCTTACCTTCCACGACCATCGTCATGTTCTTCTCGACCAAAGGAGTGCAATTACGATATTGATTGCAGTGGAGACCTCAAATGCTGTAACAACGGGTGTGGGAAGATCTGCGTGTCGACCGACCACACCCCAACACCTGGCAAGTAACACTATGGCTACTCTTAGCGAGGAAAATTTTGATAGTTTTTTTTAGTTTTCAAAGTTTTTAACATTAATATTTGTTCTCCTCTTTAAATTGAAGATCCCTTCAAAGGCAGGTGTCCGCCATATGCGCCAAATCAAAAATGCCCAAGCTCAGTTCAAGACGAATGTACATGCGATTCTAATTGCGACGTGGATGATGGTTACAAGTGCTGCTTTGACGGGTGTCGACGATTGTGCAGAAAGAAAGCTGGTAGGTACAGATAGATCTTAGCTAGAAGAATGGCCACTGTCCCTTATATCCTAATAATACATATACAAAAATGCCAGCATGGCATGTGGGGAGCAGGGATGTGTTTTGGGGATGTGTTTTGGGGAGCAGGGATGGCGCAGTGGTGAGAGCGCTCGCCTCCCACCAATGTGTCCCGGGTTCGATTCCCGGACCCGGCGTCATATGTGGGTTGAGTTTGTTGTTGGTTCTCTTCTCTGC
>Ga0126337_10002431_pt1 | contig 11880 bp, 6 predicted proteins | sample DipCmetagenome_FD_92527 | JGI IMG/M metagenome (GOLD analysis project Ga0126337, IMG submission 92527) | Coral microbial communities from La Bocana,Puerto Morelos, Mexico - Diploria C A metagenome | ecosystem: Host-associated > Invertebrates > Cnidaria > Coral | place: La Bocana,Puerto Morelos... | reverse complement strand
TCGACTGCCTTCTGCCATGGCGGGGCCCCTCCCTAAGGAGGCTTCACAAGAGCTGGTGCTGGCTGGGACATGAGTTAAGAAGAAAATAAAACTAGCCTAGCCACACTCTGTCATCACGCTTTAATTTCCGTGTTAAAGAAATATGTGCTATGTTAACGCAATTTAAAAGCAGTCCTCAATTACTTATCATTAAAGGATCGTTCAGGTGACACAGCAAGACTGAAATTTTTGAATTTTCAGCTCAAGGCAAGCCGATTTTAAGTCTCAGCAATACTTAAAAATAGACAAAATATTTCCGACAATTGCATTTATATATATTCGCAATTGTTGAGCATTGGATGTAAATAGTTAGATAAATCATGTTAACAAGAAAATTTGAAAAACTAAGCAAAGGCAACCGTGAAAATAAAGTTATGATTTCTCTTTTGTTAACTGATTGAATTTGATAACAACATCTCTTGACTCATTCTTTAACGACTTTACCCTGTATCAAGATTATTCTATCCATTATTATAGTTCGAGATTATTATACTCATGTAACATCTTTCCATTTCCCATCATGTAAACTATTTATCGTGCGCGTACGTAGAAGCTAAAACAGAGGTGGCGCGCGTGACTTTTAGGTGTGAAGCCAGGGTAAAAGTAAACATCTTAACTCAGTGGTAGATAGACGTAAACAGGCGTCTCTGACAGGAGAGAAAAAGTCTTTTTTCTTTCGAGGCATCTGTTTATTTCATGGCTAAACCGGGGCTAAAAGGCAGTAGAGAAACTATTTTTAAGCCAACAAACCCTTGCAAACAATGATTGGAAGACGTAAGGCTGCTCAAAATTCAGGCTGGCTCAAAAATGAGCTAATAACAAAAAGAATAACAATATTATCCCGTACAGGCCTGAATTTGTTTTTTTCACACAGTTGCCTTCTCAAAGTTTGAGCGCTCTGTTATATTAGCTTAAAAAAAAAATAAAACGACCAAATATAAGAAGAATTGCATAATGTGGTCATAAAGACCTGATTTTATTTGAAATCTTCCTTCCTTCGAATTCCTTCGAATTCTTTCGAATTTTCCTTTTAGAGTTTTTTTAATTTCCGTGAGGACACTTCTTGTTCTTAATGAGCACAAAGCCGCAGTATTAATTTTCCTTAATTTTTCGCATTTGTTTCACTTCTTTTAATTTTTTCCTTTGAATTTTTTTAAGTTTTTGTTTGTTTTGTTTTTTGCTTCTTCAAATTTTGTTAAATGACTGATCACCGAACTAAAACGAAATAAAAGATACAAACCTTAATGTCTGTATTCCTCCGCGGCGTGCTTTAGATGGCCATCAGAAATGATTATCGCTGTCTATTAGCGGTATGTTATATGTAAAACGGTATGCAAGTGTTTTTACCAATTTCTAATCAATTATTTAGTCTAATGCATGGGTGTGCGGTAAGATCCCCTTTCAACTACAAGTTAACAATTCAACGGCAACTTGATATATTGAAATAATGGATGAAAACTGAAAAGCCCCCGAAAACCTCGTGAATAAACACTGCAGTTAAGAGGGTCACTCTTTTTTATCTTGAAACGTAAAATGAAAATGCGTAAATTCCTGAGCAAATCTCCTTTGGTGACTCTACTGGCTGATATCTGATGTTTTACTCTTTGTTTTAAAATCGTTTGCTGTAAAGTAACAATTTGAAAACGGTGTGTTGAGGCTATTCCTCAACTAGTCGTTAATGTTAAGTTCATTCCGCGATTCCAGATTTTTCAGTGGAGATTACGTGAACCATAATACTTCAGTAGCTTGTTCACCTCGCACGTGGTGAATCGTTCGTGTATGGTAAGCTAAAATTGTGTTTTCTCTCGCTTTACCGTCCTTTCATCATGTTGTAGGTTGCTAGATAGTTTCTGTTCCGAGTGTCGCTTCGCAAGGTACTCTTTGTTATATTTCGAAGGTTAATACGACTTCCTACAATGTTGTAATTCAAGATGAAATGTCGACATCGTTTGTTGAGCTCTTCACTAGTGACTTTCTCCGTTGTTATTCAACTCGTTGCGTTTGGCTGTTCTCGTGTTGCAGCCTTACAACACCGCACCGCACACGGTGTTTGCCAAAATATGCATGAGTGCCATGGGGAACTGATTAAGTTCTTTGAACAACGAAATGTCTACCATCAGATACACTGTAGGAAAGTGAAACTTACAGTATACTCCCACCATAGAACAACAGGGATGGGAGTGGCCGTTGTACGTAATAAGACAAATGATATCAAAATTGATTTCCCATGGCACTCTCTTAATCATATACTTTTCGCTGACTATGACGTCATTTTACGTTAGATGAAGCCCATGTGGAATCAGTCTTCTTTCTTAGAAGTCAGAAAATTACGCCGATCGATGAAAAATAAACTGAAAATGACAATGAAATGAAAAAAGTCTAGTTGCGCCGTGCCGCTCAAGAACGGAATAAACGAAGAATCCATCCCAAATTAAAAGGCAAAGTAAGTAACAAGGTTTTACCTAAACAAGATGAGGGCTTTCTTTCTTTAGTGTCAGGTTTATTCGATGCCTTTAACGATATAGATTTGAAACCATTCATTTGGAACATTTCCTCGCAAAATCTGGACTGAATTTAAGGTGGTTTTTCTATATTACATTTCGTGTTCTTCTTGCGCAGAATATCATGCAAAATTAGCGCACCCACATAAAAGATAGTGGCATTTTAGTGCGAAATTCGTAGGACGGAGCACTATTGGGGTTAAAATATTGGAAAAGGAACTTCAAGTAAGGGAAATTCTAGTTCCTGAAAACGTTGCCTTCAGATGTCAACATTTTCGTCAGATGGACACAATATGACGACATACTAAACGGCCGCAACAGAAAGCAGTTAAAATTTCATTGTTAACTCCGTTGACATCGTGTAGGGGTGGGTGAGGAAGCATACGCACTTCCGAGAAATTTCTTTGGTACCTATTGTGTTTTGGTCATTTGCATATTCTAGTGGGTAAGGTGGGTAAGGAAAAATTTAGTTGACTTAGCACGCCGTGGTTTTCTCGTAGACGGCAAAATGGAAATGAAATGAAATGGTAAGGAGTTATCATCAAGAGGACTCGATCGATGGTAAGAGGGTGGTAATGGCTTAGAAGTAATGATATCTTCCTTGGGGTTGGTCTGTTCTGGAGGTTTATTCACATAAAACAAGGAACTGAGTTTAGCTCGACACCACTAGGTGAAATTTCCACTCTGGATGCAAAAGAAGACTAAATCAGACAAGTAAAAATAGTGTTGAGAATGTGTCAGTGATGCCAAGTCGATACAGCCAACACTAACTAATGATAGACGACGTGTTTTGACATTGCAAACGACAGATATAAGACATTTAATGCTTATATGTGTAAATGGCAGTTTTAATTCCCCTTCTGTAAGCGGTGAAAATTAATTTATCACTGTCGCGAAAGTGATTTGAGACCAAGAACGAAAATAATTCTTGTTTTCGTATTTTGGAATTGAGGTCTTTTTACCAAACACAAATTCAGGCGATTTTTATTTTTCGGTAATGCCAATAAAACCACTTTCTCGTACAGAGACAGTCTCAACATCTGGTAATCGTGCTATACATAAAAAATCAAGTTCATGGGTACAAAGGAGATTTTTCAAACTCACCTTCCACAAGCTTTGGATTAGCCATCATTGAAATCCATGACACGAAAACGAACAGCACTGACGAAGTCATGGCTACACCGCTCTGGACATTGTTAGTTAATTGTATCATTGGACTTCTAGCAGCAGTGATGTTAGCAGAGGAAGCAGAGAGCACTGCCTGTAACTGAGAGTAGTGGTGTTGAGATACTGTTATTCTCTTAACAAACGTATTTACCGTTGCGAAATGTTGTACCGAACATCTGATCATAGAACATGGTCGTAATGGTAGAGTTGGCGTGACATGTGTAACACCTGTCGTGAATTGCAGTAACGACTGTCACTATTTGCAATAGATTGTAACGCACCATTCAGAAATTCCAATAGGCAATATGTTGTCAAAATTTGTAAAAATGCGAGATAAAAAACGACAGGAACAGTTTTCTAAAAAGTTTGTTTTCTCTCTTTCTTAAGCAAATAACAGCTAGTTAAAATTGTCGCCGTGAAAAGCTATTTTTGTGCTGCTTAAGCTATCCAGCAACAGCGTACCTACATCTTATTTAGTAAGTCATCGTACCATCCTCTACTGAAATATGAAAAGATTTTACCGCTTCGGTTTATGGGAGGATCCAAATATGAATTGCCGTTTTTCATTTCTTTGCTAAACTCCGTATTCAAAGTGTTTAATTAAATTTATGTCATTCCATGTCTTCTGGCAGCGCTGAAGCTAGAAAGCCAATCGCTGGGAATGCTAACCAGTAAGCCTCGTCCTTTGTCCCGTGATATGTGGTCACTCGTGATTAATTCTACTCGCCTGCGACTCGTGCAATTTTGAAAACTTGAAAAACATCACTCGTGCCCATATATCACGAACTGCACGCGCGTTCATACGATTTTCTGTATAAATACGATTCAATGCATTTTTCCCTTCCTTTTCATTGGCCGAGAGTTCACCACGTGACCTTCAAATAACTACCTTCAAATAATGGTCTGCTCATGCTGCAATAATATTTTGCTCATGCGTAGTTGAAACCAAGTGCTTGTATCTAAAATAGCAGAGCGCTTTCCTGAGCTGTTAGCGAATGATTTCAATATGAAAGAAAACCTGGTGATCGAATGATAAAACAATTATTGATCTCGGTTATCGCAAAATATATTGATCTGTCAATGTCTCACACGTCAATTATTTGCCTTAGCCTTTTGCTTTTCGCCGACTATACAACATTAGACAGATCAGAAAATTCCTTACCGCGCAATCCACAAAGACACTGATCCATGCCTTTGTATCTTCGCACCTTGATTACTGTAATGCACTTCTATTTGGTCTTCCTAAATACCAGCTTGATCGTTTACAGAAAGTTCAGAATGCCGCGGCTAGAGTGATTTTTCGGATTGCGAAATTTGATCATATCACACCCGCTCTTATCGACTTACATTGGCTTCCAATATCGTTTAGAGTTCAGTTCAAATTGCTTCTTCTTGTTTACAAGGCACTACACAACCAAAGTCCTTCCTACATTAAAGATCTTTTATCCCTGAAACCAGCTGCTAATTACACTCTTCGTTCGTCTGAAAAATCTCATGCTGCACCTGTTTTATGGAACTCGCTGCCATTAACTATAAGAACAAGTAGCAGCCTCGCCATTTTTAAAAAGCAACTGAAAACATTTCTTTTTAAGAAAGATTTGTTGGAATAGTTCTAAAGTTTAGCATAACATATCATTGTTATTATTGTAGCATTTTTAGTGATTTCTATTTATTCATTTATTTTAACTTAATGTAAAGCGCTTTTGAATATTCTTCTATAGTTCTAGCGCTATACAAATCTATTATTATTATTGCTCGCCACTAACCTCTCAACCTCGTCTCATAATTGTTAATTATTTTTAGTATTATTGTTATTATTAGTATTATTATTTAAGTTGCACGTAAAGAACTGTGAAATAACTTCCCTACCCATGCAAAAGAAATACTAATAAACATTTTATACCAGGTATAAAACCAGTATTTATAGACTTCCAAATGTGGTCTTTTAACTGTTTTTATTTTTATTTTTGGACACTGCCAGAGCAGCAATTGCTTTGACTGCTTAGCAGATATCCTTGCGTAATCATGGTTTGTCTTCGTCACGCTTAGGCGGCAATTTGTGGTACGTTATCATCAATAATTATGCTAAAATGGTTTCAAATCAAATTTTAAAAGGCCGATACATACCAAAAGAAAAATTCCTTTTTGTTTTCCACTTCCGACTAAAAAGGAAAACATTCGTAGTGGTCAAATTTCTCCAGGTCTGGTCCTCTTCAAGATGCGCCAACAGAAAATCCCTATGGTTGTTGTACTCAATGCTTATTAGAACACAGCTACTGTGATTCTCTAGAGGCGCCTCTTACATAGATAACTGGACATTCAGAAGACACAATGAAAGAACTGAGAAAACATTTCCTTTCCCTGTAGCCTTAAAGAACGCACACAAACAGAAAACAGCGCGTTATTTTTACCCTGCGCTATATAATTTTTATTGTTTCAAGCTTTTGTAACGGTGTGTCTGACACTTGTGCATTTAAGTATTTTTCTACGATAGCACTAACTATACATGATTACTACAAATAGAAACTGGTCACTCTATAATGTACTCTCGATATAATTTTTTCAAATCCACTCTACTTGAACAAAATAAGATAACCAGCCTGAATGCTGCAACTTGGGATCTGATTGAATTCCGCGACGAAAGTCCGATCAATCAGTTGAAAGTCAATAAAAAGGACTTTTCTTCTTAAGGGAAAATTTCACGGTTCAGCGCATGTACAAGTTGTAGCGTGAGTATAAACTACTGCATTTTTCACTTTCCTACTGAAGCACATACAGCTCACAAACTACAGACTACAATTTATGAAAATATAGAGAAACTAATGCGCAAATATCATTGATGATGACAGCAGATTTACGGAGAAAATTTAAATTTAGTAAAGAAAATCTAATTTTATTCGCAGAAATTATTATTTCGGCTAACGCTATAGCCCTGAGCTGAGCAAGAAAACTATCCTTTAACGACAATTATAACAAAAGTATTCTCAAAATTATCTGGTTATCTTTAGCTTCTAAGACTAAGTTTCTCGATGCCGGTTAGTAACCTATTGATTGACATATCATCTCGGTGATGTTGACATTTTCTGATATTGCAGTTTTATAGTTTACCAAAGGTTTGCATATATACTATACATTATAATAAATGTGCGAAAGTGTCACAGGGTGTGTAAAACTAAGACTCCGAGCTCTGTGATTCCTTCAGGTAGTTTCGTAAAAAACTTCAATTTCATCAGGGCGGAAGTAGTGAGTACCTGCCAGGAATGATCGTGTGAAGTAGGATCCATAGCTGTTGCCAGGTGGCGCGCTGTAGTCGTATCCAAGGTTAGTGTAAGAGCTGGTGCTTGACGCAGGGTAGCTGGCAATGCGAATATCGTGTCCTCTTCCGAATGTTGGTCCATAAGAAGAGCAGCTGTAAATGCGTTTGCGATAACTGTACTTTCCTGTTTGATCTAGCTTCAGTGGTTGCCAACCAGGCTTGTTAACCAATGAGAAGAGAAAGGCTGCTGAATCGTAGAGATATCCACAGCTGTATCCTAATTTGGAAAACACAAAAATTATGACGTTTACAGACACTCTGAACAATTGATAATGACGTATTACAACGTTGACTTGATTAATTCACATAGTTTGACTATTATTTGTAAATCGACAGTTTTTCTTGCAGGGTAATCTTTTGTTCCCATGTATACAAACAAAAGCCTTCATTTAGCGCGAAAATGTGATCGGATGTTTCCCCACGTCCATTATTTGTGTTAAGAAGAGAACAGTTTTCCGAAGGCCTAATTGGAGGAAAACTGTGAGCTTTGAGGACCAGATAATGTTCGAGGACAAATATATTAGAATATTTTCGCACCAAAATAAAGAGGCTGTTTATTACCCTTCGAATATTTGTCGCCACATGAGCTTGTCTATCTAGCGACAAACTCGCAATCCTTGAGACGGAGAAAGATCTGCTTCAAACTGAGCAACGTTGACTCGAACCAGCTACCTCCCTGTACGTGCAGATTGTTTAAGAATGCACTACTTGAGCCAGATTAAACTACCAAGCAGCTATTGGGAGAAAAAATCTGTAGAGCTGTCTCATGTCCCTTCGCCAGTTGCTCATGGGAGAACAGCAACTTATCCATTTAATGGATGAGTTCTTAAGTTTCTCTCTTGTTCTTGTTCGAGATCATGCATGCTACACACCTGCCCAAGCCAAATACTAATTATTAGAAACGAAGTTTCTCTTATAGCGGGGCCTGTTTGTGGAATAATTTGCCCCAAATACTTTAGAAATGCTGACTCTATTAGGCAGTTCAAACGTACAATCAATCAGGTATCTGGCCTATCGGATTCCCACACGGCAATCATGTAAAACAGTTGTAAAGCGTTTCTTATTTTTTGGCATCACTGATGATTTTCCATGTTTAAATAAAGTTTACTTACTATATTTTAAGGCATTTCAAGTGTAAATAGAAATAATCCGTTAAGCAGTAGAATATGGAGTTTAAATTTTTGTTCTTTGACTTAGGAGAGCTTTTCGAACGATTTTTTGAATTACCTAATAAGTGCTTTGAATGAAAAGCTAAAATACTTAAAATTTATAATGGTGTTTTTACATCCAAGATGGCGGATTCAAGAAGGCGGACGAGGGTATTAATTGAGACCTGCTTCCTTGGTAACAATTGCATCTCACCACATCATTTGTTGTGAATCGCTTGCTATCTCCTGTTTCAGTTTGGTGAAAATTCTGCGAGATCAACGCGTTGAAAAATACTTAAACGTTTTTGAGTTGAAATTTCAATACTTTTCAGTCCCGCGATGGAAAAAAAATCCCTCAAGTTCATGCAAGTTTTAACTAAGTTTTTTAAAACGTCATCAGGCAGAAATCTCAATTTTTGTCATATATATTAAAGAACCCTTTACGTATAGTTAATAAGCAAGGAAAGACTACTTTTAAGCAGTCATTGTACCAATTTTTTAACAATGTAAACTCTCGGTAACGTACCTCAACAAGTGCAACCTCTCTATCGTTTCTATCGTTTCTTTTAGTAATAATTATTGTCTTTTAAATAGTGTACTTGTATTGTTTTCTATAGTGTCTGTCACATTGCATGTCTATGTAACCTAGAGCTGCTGGTTGAAGTCCTTTCTTTCTGTACGTTCCATGGTTGTATGTAATGTGTAGATTGTAATGTGTTCATAGGTACTCTGTAGACTGTTTTTTTTAACTGCAGTGTAAGTTTAATTGTAATTGTTCGAGCATATAATAATAAAAAATAACAATGTGATCTCTCAGTTGAACGTACAAGCCAAATGGGGGCCTGGTAACCATTGCTCAGATATCAGACTTAAGCACCATAATGATTGCGACGTCTTTCTTTCTCCGTTTAATTGCTACAACGCTGTTGCAAACCTTCTTCCATCGAGCGAAGAATCTTAAGCTATGCAGACCTTACCACAACATTAGCAGCAAATGTAATTTGTGTATTTTTGAGAAATTTGCAATTATCTGTTAGAAGAATTTGTGCAGTCTAAACAAGCGAAATCAACCAGCAAGTTCACAACCCCATAAAAACAAATACCTTCTCAAGAACTTTTTGATCAAGTAACGCAACCTTCAGTAACACGCTGTGTATCTTGTTTCTGTTTTTGCATCTCATATTAACTGTTTTACTGTTTTTATATCTCATATAGATATAAAACTCCTTTTATCAGAAGCCTGAGCCGTGTATTACACTTTGATAAAACACGACGGACATTTCCGAACACCTGCGGCACCTGTTTTCTATATTCTTCGAGTGTTTTTATCCGGAGTGTTTTATCACAGTGTAATACACGGCTTAATTTTCTTTATTTTCTGTATGTTATAGTTTCTATGTTTCTATTCTTATAAAACTTCGGTTTTCGACCAATCAGAGCGCGCACAGGGGCCTATCTATAAAAAAAAAAGATATAAGTAAATAAGATCAGATAATTTCAATAAGATCGAATAAGATCAATCTGTGTGAAGAACTGCGGAGGTAACTCGCACGAAGAACTCTTGTGCACTCTCATGCTATCTGGTGTTTGTCAAGACTCAGGTATGACAAGTGTACAGGGAAAAGTTATAAGCGGTTAGTTTGATAGCCCAGCCATCAGATTCATCAGTCTTAATTTGTGGTCCGTTTTCCGAGGGAAAAATTTATACATTCAACATGTGAAATTAGTATTTTGAGTCCACGCCATTCCCAACTTTTTTCGTTGGAGTCAGTTCCGGTCATGGAATCATTTGCGGGCCTTTCCATCACGATATATAGCTCCCTTTTTTTCATAAATCTCTTTGACCGCTATTGCGCAATGTGATCATCGCTGACTCTCAACATGAGCTTGGGTCGCCTGTGTTTAAGATGAAATTGATCAGGTTACTTACTCCACGAGACACTTGTGTATCCTCCAAAAATATATCTCCCGACACGGATGATTGTGACAGTTGGACCTTTGCCGTCACAATTGAAATGGAAGGTATAAGAAGCCCAGCCATTTACTGTTGCCTGGTAACAGCGATTCCAGTAAGACGATCGTTGAGTCACAGGCTTTAACCATTTTTCGAGCCACGTCAAATAATTCTGGTTGTTTCCCACGATGCTGGAATATTTAAGACCAGCTGCAAAAATAAAATATAAGAACGTTCCTTTGGGTACATTTTTCTATATAACTAGCAGTTTTTTAATAAGATTGTCATGTTAATATTTGCCATATATAACAATGTTATCTTCTCTAGTCACAAGCTGATCATCTTTTCTTGTGCCATGCATGTCACATTGCCAAATGTTATATATTTTTGTTTGCATGTCGACGTTATATGCCATCGCACAACGCGGAGTATTTCTGAATGGAAAAAATTAACGGATAGAATTTCTCTTGGTAAAAATAGTAAACTTCACTATTCAGCGTACCCCCCCTTAAAATTCTCAGTGGAAGAATCAGCATTATATAAGGTCACGATAAAGTTTGACAGCCTTTTTTTTAATTAAAAAGGAATGATAGTTCAGGGTTTTTTATTTCCGTTCCACCGGTCTCCTATCTGATAAGGTTAGTGTTTATGTTAAAATTTGTCTGTAGTAACATAAAGTTAGCAAACAACATTAACACTGAGTCATGTCCACTTTAAATTGCATAATTATTACTCCTCATTATATGACAAACTGATCCAAGATAGAATGAAGAATTCAACCCGTAAGGTGCAGCATTCAGGAATTAGTTTTAGTTTTGGCGAATTGCTTTTTCGATCCATTTCAAAATGTTGTTAATTAAGGAAAAATCAGTTTAATTTTGCCTGATTTTTGACATCTTTGGCGGGAAATTTGAGCTTAACTCTAACCGCTGCACCCTGAAAATGTTTGGCAGTTAACTTGAATTGAAGCATGATCAAGGTGAAATGCTCACCTGTCGCGGTGTACCTGCAGCTTTTACCGTCTCCTGAAAAAGGGTGGTTACACGAACATGTATAGGATCCTACAGTGTTTGTACATGAAGCTGAACGGTGGCAGTCGTGTACACCACTGACGCACTCATCGATGTCTGTGGGCAAGACAAAACACGGTATAGTTTAAATAAAACATTTTTTCTTTGTTTTGAAGTGTTAGCATCAAAAGAAGAGCTTACCTCGATCTTCTATTGTTGATATTGATATTGGTAGGGCTTTATAGCGGTTTTCAAAAGAGTTTTTGTAAAACTAATTAAAACCAAACCAATTACTTGCTAATTAGACTAGCTCAGCCAGTCTCAAGCAATAGTAAATACAGAACTAAAACCCAAACTAGTTGCCTGATTACTTTTCACACTTGAAAACCACTCTAAGTAAATTCTGATTGCTGCGTCAGTTGAGGTTCACAATGTCTATCCATAAAACTGTCAGGAGAGAAGTCCTGTTTATAGAGCGTTCTTTATGTATTTCAAATCAGAATGTCCGAATAACCGAGTTCCCTCTCAGTCCATGATCATTATATTCTCTTTGCTGATGGAATCAACGGATTGTCTTGCGAACTCACTTTGTAGTGTGTTGTTCTCAACTAATAACTTTAAAGTTAATTGAGAATATCTTACCAGTGCAATTTTTGCCATCGCCTGAAAATCCAGGTTTACACAGGCAAATGTAAGATCCACGAGTGTTGTTACAAACGGTATTGGCATTACAACTGTAAGAGTT
>Ga0126337_10002429_pt1 | contig 11884 bp, 7 predicted proteins | sample DipCmetagenome_FD_92527 | JGI IMG/M metagenome (GOLD analysis project Ga0126337, IMG submission 92527) | Coral microbial communities from La Bocana,Puerto Morelos, Mexico - Diploria C A metagenome | ecosystem: Host-associated > Invertebrates > Cnidaria > Coral | place: La Bocana,Puerto Morelos... | reverse complement strand
GTTTTGATTGTCAAGTCTGATGATTCTTCTAATTCATTTTAGTATAAATCTATTAATTAGGATCCTATCCCATAAGCTACTCGCCATCTATTCTGATGTAGATTGTGAGTAGGGTGTCAGTGTGCGGTTGTCACGATGAAATGGCGGCCGGTTTGCGTTTTCAAAGTGTCTGTGAAGAGGATTTAGATAGAGTTTTGAACTACAAGTAGATGACACTAAAACAATTAGATAATTCGCTCTTGAATTCGCTCAGAATCGACTTGTTAATTAGATACATTGAGATGAGCAAGAAGTATTGATTTGCTGACGTCGGTACAATACGGGGATTAATTTAACTGGCATAAATACAGCATGGTATACAGACGTCCATTATGTTTGAGCTAAAGAGCTGTATACATTGTTTTAGCATCCAGGAGGAAGCGAAATCATGCTGGAACACGCAGGTGAGTTAGGAGTCAATTAAAAAATTAAGAGAATATGTCGTGATACTAGACTGTATGAATAAAGTAAATTCTGAGCGAGCTAACAATCTTGCGAGACAACCGCCGTGATTTCAGTCACTTTAGTGTTTCCATTCTTTGAAGCTTCTTTTTCAATATAGCTTTCCATCATCATCCATCAGCTCTAATTTTCTTTTAACTTCTTCGTTGTCCTTTTCCATTGGCCAATGTAGCATGTCTCTGGAATATCCTTCGAGAATAAAATTTGTGTTGGAAAGTACCAAGCTTGTTTTCTTCAGCTTTACTCGTGCACGTAGCAGGTCTGCGACTTGTCTTTTTTCCGTGCTTTTTCTCAATTGAGAGTTTCTAGCATTTTGCTTGGGAGAATTTATTCTGCTGGTCTAAACGTTTCTCTTCAGCTAATCAGGTCAATCAAACAAACAATAATTCTCGTTACTCGCCGTAACTGAATTTACAAAACAACTTTAAAACAGAAAAGAAAACTAGAATTAAACTTCTTTTGAGGACTAAACTGTTACGAATGTCTGTTCTCCAGACTTTTTAAGTATTTCCTTTGTTTAAGGAAAGTTAACATTACATTTAACGTAAACACTTCTGAACTCTACCACAAGGTATGGATGCCACCACCGTGTTCCAAGACATCGGCCACTCGGCTGAAGCTCACCAGATTCTCTCAAAATATTACATTGGCGAGCTGGCAGAGGTTAGTTTGTAGTTCTAGATGTAGCTATGTAAAGGTATTGTTATTACATTCAAAATCTCGATATCTTCGTATCATGATCTACTGTCCATTAAAGAGGAATAGATTTGTGATCCGTGGGTACTCATATAATATAACGCAGTTGCCTTAATAAGGGGGAGACCTTAAACTGAATATATGAAATATCCTATATTTGAACTGCGGAGAGAGATAGGAAGACATGATTGATCATCGCAGTTATGCACACAACTTAAGCAGTTGTGAAATGAAAGCCTGAAAAAATTCAGGCCTGAACGGGAATCGAACCCAGAATCTCTCAGTGCGATACCAGTGCAGTATTCTATCAACTGAGCTATCAAGCCATCTGGGAGCTGGTCACATTGTGAGTTCGTAATATACCCACAGAAGGAGAAGAATGCAAATACATATATCTCAGATGACTTGATAGCTCAGTAAGTAGAGCACTGCACCGATATCGCAGAGGTCATGGGTTCGAATCCCGTTTTTTTTTTCAGGCTTTAATTTCACAACTGCTTAAGTTGTGTGCATAACTGCGATGATCAATGATGTCTTCAAGAAGGAGACCGTTCGCTAGTCGTTGTGCTATCAAATGACTTCTCTTATAGTCTGTAAAAGGTTAGCTGTAAAAAAAACACATCAGTAGAGAAACGAAAACACTGCAGTTGACACTCATCCATTGGTCCCACACTATGTTGGATATTTTACGTTTCTTACTTAAATAGTTTCGCGTGGTATTTGACACGTTCTTTCTCGCTTCTTTGCAGAAAGACAAAATCTACAACACCAAGCCCAGACTTTGAGATCAAAGGTAAGAACACAACTTTTATGAACATCTTATTGAGCGATGGTGAAGTCAATGTATAGAGCAAGTTATGGACCGCATTTTCCCTTCCCTTTAATTTTGTGTCAAACGAAGAGCAAATCTTTGCTTGGATTCTTGTCATTCGCGATTAATTCACAATTCATTCAAAATAATATGTGTTAAAAAACATTGTTTTCCTGCTAATGCATGTATTATATATGCTAACGATTTAGTTTTACGTGTTTTTACAGGAAAAAGACGTAAAGTGATCATTCCGAATCTTTGATTCCTGGCAGCTATTCGTGCTTTACTGGTCAAGAAAGCAACAGTTTCTGCAACTTGAACTGGATCACTAGACATCTAGTCTCCCATCGACTGCAGTTTCTGAGTGTGTACTGTCCCGTAAGGGCCTAAAATTGGCCGACAAAAGAACTCCAAATTAATCGTACATTAGTTTCCGAACGTTCGAGAATTTTCTTGGCTGCGCTTTAGTCGAGAGACAGACCAAGTGGAGGCTTATTCGCAAATTTAGGTTTGCTTTTGGGTAAAAAACAAACTCTTGAAAAATATTCTACTTTCGTAAAAGGGCTTGTTACGTAGATACATATATTGGTAAAATAATTAAGCTGGGCGCTCTAGATAAGTAGGAAATGTTTTACCATCGATCATGTACAATACGCTTCTATTAAGAATTCTTTTCTATACATTGTGTAAACTTTACACGGCTAATGTAATTTACCTTAAGCGAATATGTTTTTCTCGTCAGCATTTCTAGGGACGAGTACGTTTTATAAGTATCAAAATCCTTTCAAAAAGAATTCTGCATCATGGCTTCTTACTTGTCACCATCATTTGGCGGATAATATTGCTGAGTAGACCTTCAAGGCGACTGGCAGTAACAACAAGAATGGAGCATTCGGCCGGTACCACTCTATCTGGCCCACCCCTACTGAGAACGTGGTCGCACCTCTATACATCATTCTACGAACTCACATCGTTTGACGTCAACATCGGGTGAAATGTCCAACTAGTGAGAATAGAAGTATATTTGAAATAAAGTGTTCCTTACTTTGCAGCAATTCGCTGGCGACCGTTCACTTAGCGCACATAAGCTCTTGGACTGCAACACATCCTGAATGGACTTATAATAAGGGCATCTGTGTTATCTCATCAACAGAACGAAAGCTAGTGGTGTTTTCATCAACCACTTTTAGGTCGGAGGTTCTCATTCTATTATAAGAACCAACTACTTTGTAATACTGGCGCGCATCTTTGTTACCACTTGTATTTTCTGGCTTTTAGAAAATGGTTATCGCCATTCCAGCAGTTCGTTTAACATCGGTAAATTCATTGTTCTCAGATGCGAAGTGGCGTATTGTCAACTGACTCCTTTAATTACCTATCTGGAACTTATCTTGAACGGAAGATCTAAACGTTTTGCAATTTCATTTACGGATGTTATTATTGATAACACTTGACTTTATTTGTTTTGTTTGTTTGTTTTGCTGTAAACGTTAAAGTTCATCTGCCATTATTATCGAACATATATAATCAAGCACGTATTATACACTATTTGATTTACCACTATTTACCACGATTTACCCTGTGAGCTATGTACCACGAGTTTAATCAACAATAAAGAAGACAAGATAGTTAAGAGTCCTTGCTGATTAACTGTCGACGACCCTGTACCTTTGGCATTGAGTAACGATTGCCGTGCAGCGAGCCTGTGCTCTTCCGAGCTTTCCCAAGCCAAGTCGGTCCGCCGTTATCCCTGTATTCAACAGCATCCAGGCTGCTAGTCCAAACTAGTCTGTCCCTAACCGCGCATTTCCGTACAGAAAACATTTCGTTACAAATATATTCTGGATGCCACAGATGTATTGTCATAGATTGTCATTGATTGTCGCATACCATCCCTCTAACATTGCGTGATTAAACAGGTTTCGCCCACCAGCTAATTCCTAACACAATCAGTGTACATAATACACAACCAGACACCAAGTAAACCGTAAGTAAAAAAAAAGATTCTTCATTCTGTCATCTTGCTGGCACACGGGATGAGTGAAGTACAACTTAACATGATTACAAAGTTGACCTTGAGTTTCACTTCTTAAAAATGCATTTATATTTCTTACAATGAACTAGTACCTTTTGCCGCCTTTACTCAACCCTTGTGAAGACCACTGGCTTCCAAATCATGCAGTATTAAAACCTGTGGTTTCGTATTTCAAAAAAGCTGCTGAGATTGTAGAGCAAATGAAATGCATCCTCTAGAAGCTTTTTGACAAGTATCAACACCATATCAGAATAAATGTAGTTCAAATTCTTCTCGTCCTTGGACAGTTTTGGTACTTAATTAACAGGATAAAAGATTTTAAGGACTTTACACCATTTCCTGGTCCAAATGAAAAAAAGTGAGTTTTTTAACCGTACAGTTACAGTTACAAAATCGTATCATCAGTGTTTCTTTGTCTTGTTTTAGGCGGTAAGGCTGTTTTGGCTTTCCAGGGTACCCTTCTTAAAAGCATGACGTCAGTTCTCAGTGAACTCTAGCAAACTTAAAGGCCACGATCATGGCTATATGCAAGGTAGCCGGGTAGCTCTCCAGGACTGGATAATTTTCCTCAGTAATATAACATAATGTGCTAGCCCTTTACATGTGTCTCGTCTATCATCCAAGTTGCTGTTCCACTCTTTACTTAAAAAAGATCATGAAAAGACCGTATGGAACATCTCGGCCATTCATTTGGTAAAATTCGACACCTTATTTCAAATTTATCTATCTGCTTTACGCGTCTTAATTCCTAACTTATCCTCCTTCTAAACTTCAAATTAAAGGATAAATAGAAATAACAATTTTAAAGTCCTGTGCTGTAGGTCAGAAATTTCGTCATGGAGAAAGAAAAATGACAATGGTAGTTAGAAAAATTTAAAAACGTTCAGACAGATCTGAACTGACGTAGAAATGTTTCTAAATTTTCGACCTCCTACTGGGGTCTTCTTCAGAAATTCACAGGCTTCTAATAAGCTGGGACGTTATTGTTTGTTTTTGTTAGAGTTTCCATGGCTAAAGGGAAAATTGCTATACGTCCAAGAGTCGCCTCTTTACGTTACAAAGTTACGAAACTAAGGGAGACTTTGAATCCCTTGATCCCTTCCAGATTTCTCCATAGGCATCGTAGTACGGGCCTAGGTTCCAAAAGTACTTTTTGTGCGCGACCTTTTCTTTGCAAAAGTTTAAGTTTTCATTGGTGCACTTGGTACACACGCATTGCATTGTATCGCCTCTCCATCCATGTGCAAAGTTACAACGATCGGTGTCTGTCTTAGGAGCTTTACTTTCAGAGTTATGATAAGGACACTCTTTCGCCTTTCTGAGCCCAAGAACGAAAGCCCCATGGTGAAGTTTTCCATCTGTACCCAGGCGTTTGGGCAAGAAATTTTTCTTTTCAGAACCCTGAGTCCCTATTACGGTTTTCCAATTGGGCTGCGTTTTTGATGCTGTAGGCACTGCCGGCCTAGCTGAGGTTTTAGAATCCTTTAGCGCTGACGAATAAAGGAAATGACTTGTGCTTTGCGGTGGAACATCAAAGTTGCTGAGTTCATCACAGTAAGAGCTGGAGAGACCTGCTGGCAACACTCGATCAGACGTTTTAGAGGATGAAGGTCTCGCTGTTTGTGAAACTCGAACAGCCTTCGTGTTTGAAGCAGGGGGCGCAAATTGCTTGGGTAAGCTGACTGACATTTTTGGCTTACTTCGACTGACATGGCCAGGGACTGAAGCAACCTTACTGCCGTTATAAGAAGCCCCGGACGACGGATTAGCTGCAATTTTCGATGCGCTATCTTCTGCTTGTTGTCTCATCTGTGCATATGTGTCATTATCAACGGGGTCGTAGGCATACGGGCCAGCAACAGAAAATCCGACGTAGAACCATAAATCATCTTTGCTTTCGTTGGGGTACAGTGTATTGTCAAAACTAAGCTGAATTCCTTGGTATGAGATAACACCTTTGAAGTTTGCGTCTTTTTGACCCTGTACTCGTTCCAGTTTTTCACTGGTTTCCTTACTTCTCCAGAAATGGGTTTTTGTTTTCCACTTATTTTCAAGCCACCGAAACTCCTGACTGCTCAAAATAGCATCCAGGCCAATTCCTTTACCAAGGAAGTACTCGGTACCGGATTTTCTTAATCCTGCACCCGCTTTTTCAGTAACAATACTGACGCATTTCTTAATTGATGCTTTAGTGCTTGAATTATACCGCGCCAGACTTCTATTGGGAATGGGGAAGTGCACCATATAGTTGAAAAGATGGGCCCATACTGAATCTGGGAACTTCATCACCCACTGGGTTACGATTTCGTCAAGCTCTGCGACAGGCGGTCTTTCCTTGAGTTGAAGGCAGGCCTTGCAGCAAATGAGCATTTCACTGTGGTTTCCACGTCCACGCAGACATACAGGTTTCAGATAATTGTAGATTGACTCTACTTCTATGTCAGGGATGCTTGACCAGGCACTGTATGGCGTCTCATCGTGTATGAAAAGAATATCTTCAACAAATTGTTGATAATGAGCAGGTTCCTCTTGTGTTGCAGGTGAAAGAAACACCTGAATCTGTGCGCCATTCAGTTGCCGTCTGTCATATCCAGTTATTTTGTAGAAGGCTCGACGAAGTTTAGACGCTCTAATCTTCGCGTTGTTTAGACTTCTTATTTCATTTTCATCGTACGTGGTGGTTTGCTTGAACTTTACGTTCCCAAAGAACTCGTTTAATACGTTCAGGGTCGTGGAGCTGAGGCTCTTTATGTAGTCTTGCTCATCTTGGGAGAGGAAATCTGCCATTTCACAGAAAATTTCGTCCATTTCCAAGAACTTCGTAAAACTTTCACCTTCAGGATCAAAGCAAGGTAGACCCTTTACAAATTTCAGTAAGGAAAGGATTGCTTGGATTTTTCCGATCATTGGATAATGGTTAAATCCATGTGTCGTCTTAATGGCTTTGTCGTAGACGTCTAATGCCTTGCGACATATCTCGATCACTTTATGCAACGATCCAGGCAAGCTGTGCCGTTCTTCCAGCTGCCTAAGCTGTAAACGATAAAGATCACCTTTGGTCACGTAGTGGTGAGCGTAGTGTGGATGATGACTTATGGCAATATCGACTGCAATGTGTGCTGCCTCGATTCCGCTTTTGGGAGCTTGAAATGAGTCTGCCTGTTCTGTGTCTTCGATCATGGCTCTGAAAAGACTTTTGTGCAGGTCATCTCTTTCATTCATTTCATTCTCTAGCATTTCATAACCCATGAACCTTGCCAGCTGCTGCCAGGCGTAAGCTTTGTTCTCCGGTGTATTGGCAGCCCCGCAGATCGCGATAAGAACCCTCAAAGCTCCTGGAATATTGCCTTTGTTCAATATGTCTACTATAAGTGGAGAATATCTGGTTCGTACTTCGTAAGATCCGAACACATCATCAAAATCCGAGCCATCAGTACTTTCATCCGATCCTTGCTCTTCCGGGAAGACTGGATCTGATATTCTCTTACGATCCAAAAACATCTTGAAGACTTTTCGTCGCAAGAACTTGACCACGAATGGTTGAAATTTACAGACGTTCTCCAGAATGTATACTGCTGTGTCTTCTTCCCTTAATTCTGACGTGACTACCTCGCTTACGAGATAATGCGCTGGTCGCCAACCATAATAGCCATTGGTTTCGTCTTGTTCTTCGAGAAGGAGTCCTCCAAATATTTCGTGGACATCCTGTATCGCTGAAGATTGCCTTTGGGTCGAGAAACGCGTATGTTGAATGAACTCCAGGACTACTGCATGTGGCAGAATAGCACTTCCATCGCTGTACTTGCTAAGAAAGCAGCACATCTCTAGTACTTTCTTGTGGATTCTTCGAGAGTCATCCAAGAAAGGAGTAAGGATACTTATGATGTGATTCTGAAGCCTTTCTTCAATCTTAAGGTAGTCTCGTCCAAAGAGTTCCAGTCCAAACCAGATGAATCGCTTTTCTCTTTCCAGGACCTGTTCAGCTTCCTTTCTTCTTTCAGCATCACTCGTTATGTTGATCAGAATATCTTTCACAAGCCTCGTCTCATTCTCGTCCAGCTTGCGAAGAGGTGTTATCTCAAAACTTGAATTTGTTGCCTGCTTTTCAATTGGAAAGGTAGTGAGAACAACACATTTTGTCTCCCTTTTCGTGATGCGTTCTGTTAATTGCCGTACATCATTCTCGGGAAAGTTATCGACGAGGATCAAGACAGGAAGGGAGAAGTTTAAATTCCTCTCATCATAACCAAAATTCTGGAGTTCTGTGATCTGAAAGTCCGTCAAGGACGTGACGGCTTTAACAACAGCACAACGATATTCCATTCTTTTGTTCCACAGTATCCTTCGACACAGGGTAGTTGCACCAGAACCAGGTTCGTAGGGTAAGGTGATGGTTTTCACCTGACAACTTACATCACCACTATCCTTTGACAGATACTTCAGTGCGCGTTCAACCTTGTTGTGTATATCTTTTTCAAGACTTCTAGGAATGCTATGATTGTGAAACAGATTAACTTGACTGGCTTGGGAGCCCTTGTAAAACGCATTCCTTTCCTTCTCAATGTGCTCTGCAAAACGTGGCAATCGAGGATCAGGGCTATACACTTCTAAATCTTTCCACGAGTTAATAATTTTGTTAGGAACCTCCTTCAAAGTTCCGTTAAAATACGGCAACTCTGTTGCGGTTCCTTTTTCCTTGAAAATGGACGGTCCCCCCATTTCACGAACGATTTCCTTCAAAAGGTTCCATGGAATGTCAGTTATGGAGCATTCCTGGAGTTCTCTCTGTAGATAAAACTTTGAAGCATTAATGAATGCATTTGCCACAGATTTGGACTCGCTAATGATGGTAACGCAACTATTTGCTGAGTTTCCAAGAATGTTGAAACTGCTCTCCATAATGTCTGCCATTTCGTGAACCGAGTTCTCACTAAGACAGAGGAAGACACAAACGAGATGTCCGGGAAGAGGGCACTCCTTGTACGCTGACAATGCGCGATAAAGGCAGTCCTTCGAGCATTTTATCCAGTCCATGCCTGTTTGCATTTCGTCATTGCCCAAAATCCAAGTGGTTTCTCTTATTGAAATATCCTTGTCGGTAGAAAAATCTTTAAAATCATCGAGAGTTCTTATTGTTGCTCTTGGTGCGTCGGTCGTTTCGTTACATGCGTGATATAAACCATCTTTCTTCGAACCAGGATCAAACAAGTCAAAAACAGCCAGCCAAGGGATGTTTTGTAGGAAAGACAAATGTGCTGTTCCTCTGTACTTGGCAGGCAACTTATTAGCGACAAGAATGTATCCGTTCTCCTTGTGGTTTGGCTCACGCAATCGCTCTCTTAAAAGTATACTGAATCGCTTGGCATCGGCATCATCGAAGCTGACTTCTAGAATTGCAGGAAAAAACACAGTCTAAGCCGATATACCTACACACTAGGAAAAGGCAGGTTCTGACGCAACAATTTTTACCTCAAATCTCGGATGCCTCTGGTCGCCAAGATTTGAGGAAAAAAAATGCTGCGCCTTTGCCTGCCTTTTCCTAGTGTGTTTTACCCAATTTTATATTGCGTAATGCGCTAAAGAAAATAATACATCCTATCGAAGAAATATGTGCACTGGTATTCACGCCAGGATGGCAGGCGCCAGATATTCGTCTGATGTTCTTCAAATGTTTTTTGGCCCAATACCGGAGGAGGAAAACAGAAACTTGCCTCAATTGTTACAACCTAATGTGGTTGTTTATTTTGACGTTTTTACATTGGCCCGAAGTAATTTGGAAGAATGGTTTCGTGTTTGGAGAATGGCTGTATCAGAAAAAAATGCCGACAGTAAAGATCTTTTAGCGTTTGCAAGAGAAACGAAAGCAGAGTTTACTGATTGCATGGAAAAAGAAATCAAGGAGTTAAAAAGTGCAAAAGTACGCTTTGGCTTGAAAGTCAAGTTTTTGATAGAAACGGTGTAACGAACAGCACGTTTCCAACAGGCATGATGAGGACCAAGTAAAAATAAAATTTGACAGATTTATTGAAAGAACGAAGGGAAAACTAGAAGCCTAGTCAGTGAAAGGATCAGGATGGGTTCTTGACAAAATAATGGTTGCGTACGTGAATGTTGCACGCTATCAGCCACTGCGCGGAGGAACATATTTGCCTCTTCCAGCCAATCTGGCAAAAAAGAAGGCAATAATCAACCTGGAAAGCAGGGATAACCAATGTTTGAAGTGGGCGCTCAGAGCCGCTTTATTTCATGCACATGATGGAAAGAACCTGCAAAGGTCAAGCAAATATCCGGTTAACGACGGTATTAGCTACGTAGGCATCGATTTCCCAATACCGGTAAAACAAATTAATAAGCTTGAGGAGCAAAACAAAAACCTAGCACTTTGGCTGAGAAAAGAATTGTGTGACTATGCACAGGATAAGTAGAAAAGAAGCAAAGATGCCGCGGGTAAACCTGATGTTAACTGAGTCAGGGGAAATTCATCACTACTGTTATGTTAAGCTTTGCTCTTTGATCATACCAAAAAAGACACGGCAAAGCACTATTGCGTGATGTACTTGACTGGTTTCTCAAGAGCGGACTTGCTTGAGAACCCCAAAAGCATACTAGAATGGTGTGAACGCCAGGCCGATAAGGATCGTGTAGCCTGTAGAGGGGGAAAACACATTTTCTTTCCAAAATCATCGGAAACAGATGAAGTCGCCATACGTGATAAATGCGGTCTTTTAGGCTTTGGTAAGAAAGATTCAGCGACATTCTGCAGGAAGATGTTGCAATAGGACCGCGCCCCAGCCGATTGTGATGACGGCAGAAGACCAGGAAAAGCACAAAAAAGCGGAAAAATGCCACATTTGCAACAAAACTTTGATGAAAGATTCTTGCCCGTTTGGATACAACAACCCCCTAAGGACAAATATTTGGGCCAAAGCCTGTCATAGACGTTTTTGCTTAGTTTTTGTGACTCTAGGACTTTGAACTCTTTCACGCGAACTGTCACGTTTTTGAACACGTGATCTGTATTTGAACATGTGGTTTAATTCCGTGGGATGCCTGTGGCAGGCCACGGTAAGGTTTCGTCGGGTTTCTTTTTCTTTGTCGACGCAAAACGGCAAATTTGATTGACAACGAAATCCACGTGACAGCTGAAACTATTTTTGTTGTAAACTTGGAAGCACGTGCAAGATGACATGATTTTGACAAGGTTAAAAATACATTTGTTGCTATTTCGAGTGCTGGCAAGGATTAGCGTTCAGGAGGGAAACCGAGGTACTGTTATGTGGAGAGTCTCTATTCTGGCAGGGATTAGCGTTCAGGAAATAAACCGAGAGTGAGATATTTTTGACGGTGTGTCGACCTTGTGTATTGAATTCTGTGAAAATTGCATAGAGTTCGCGGATCATACGTTCCGTGTTGTGATTCGCATCGAACTAACGAATTCGCTGTTCACTCGGCCTACGTGCTAAACGAACCAACTAGTTAAGCCTCGGGAGTTTTTCTGTATTCGAAACTTTCACAGCTCAATCCACTAGTCGACAATCATGCTCGACGTTTATTGTATTTTGCGTCTTCCACTGTGAACACTTTAAGAGCCAATTTCCCTAAATATCGAGAATGAGATGACACTCGTCAAATTTTCGATTTCTTCATATTTCGCCCAAATAACCTCTATGGTGAGCTGTTTTCGAAAATACCATTCAAAGGTCCTGAAGCGCTTTAGCTTTTTCGAAATCGAGAAAAGTTCGAAAATCGCCATTTTAGGTGCCAGCCGCCGCTCGTACAGGTCAACGCGATGCTATCTATCAATTTACTTTGGATAGTGGATAGTGCATGTCTTGCTGTCT
>Ga0126337_10002428_pt1 | contig 11885 bp, 6 predicted proteins | sample DipCmetagenome_FD_92527 | JGI IMG/M metagenome (GOLD analysis project Ga0126337, IMG submission 92527) | Coral microbial communities from La Bocana,Puerto Morelos, Mexico - Diploria C A metagenome | ecosystem: Host-associated > Invertebrates > Cnidaria > Coral | place: La Bocana,Puerto Morelos... | reverse complement strand
TGAAAGTTTCTAAAGAAACTGGGGTGCTGCGTCGGTGGGGGTAACAAGGTAATTTCGTTATATCAACTAAGTTGAAAATGTAAATTGGCCACCGTAACGAGTTATAAAGCTGACGTTTCGAGCATTAGCCCTTTGTCAGAGCGAATGACGAAGGGCTAACGCTCGAAACGTCAGCTTTATAACTTGTTACGGTGGCCAATTTACATTTTCAACTTACTTGATATAACGAAATTGCAACTACAAAGAGACTTACTTGTCAAAATCCTCAAAATGATTGACAGCAAAAATGTGATGCTTGTCTAACTTGTAACCATTTGCTGTCTTGACTGCCTGTGCAGCATCTTTAGCATTAGAGAATTCCAAGAAAATAAACCTAACACAAACATACAACAGACCTATCAGTATCTACTGATAAAGAACTAGGAAACTAATGACAGGGCACAAAAAATAAAAGAATCCAGCTTGCCCTTCAGACAAGAAGCTCTAAAATATTGCTTTCTTCCTTTTAATTTAGTTGGTAGACAACTTGCCTGGGACCTTGCCCATTTAGCAAGTCAGAATGAAGATTATTTTGCCAAGCAGGAAAATCTAGTTGCCCAAGATGACAATTTGTTCTAATCCTGCAGTATAACATGCTTTGTAATCCTAGATGCAATTTACTCTGTGAGGTCCCATTCACATGCATGCAGAGTGATAGTCCCTAAATCCTTCATATTTTCTCTGCATTTGATGAAAGTGATGCAATTTATTTGTGTTATCAGTGACATTAAAATAATCCCTAAAATTTGACTACATGTGCTATGTGTTGTGCACCACTGTTTAGCTGACAAGGATCAAAATTATAACACATTCTTGCCACATTCAAAATTATGTACATAGCAGTCTAATGGAGTGCAAAGTATTGTATGGAGTGTAAAGTATTGTTAAGACTTGTGTATAAGCTGTACAGTTTTGGTTAAGTCTTGGGCCAAAAATCATGGGTGTAGTTCATACACGAGACCATTGCCTTGTAGGGATCATAAATTGAACTGAAAACCTTCAGTGAATAAAGATTTTACATATTTGAAACATGTTGTTGATCATTGCTTTCAGAAGAAGTCGTGGCTCCTAAACGAGCCATTTGTTTGGGTCTTCAGGTGTCTCAGGTTCTAAACCCGCATCTTGCCAGTTTGCCAGTAGTTCTTCCAAGAGCTTCAAGCAAGCAGTTAATCTCCATTTCTCCTCACAGCTGCTTACAATGTAAACCAATCACTGAACAACACTGATGTTGCCAACATGCACGAAAATACCACGCTATTTGGGAGAACTTGCAAGGAAAATGGTTGACCGTTTCATCACCCTTCACTACTTTCACAGCATGCTTGTCCAGCGGGTTGTCAAACTCTCGTTTAGCAACAAGTTTTTTGCTCTGATCGATGGCTTTCACATGTCTTGATAAACATTTGTGTAAAATACAGTCTTGATTAGTCCTCCCCCTCAAAACATTTTACATTGTTCTCCATAGTTGATTGTTTGTATTTTCCGCCACTTTATTTTCGTTCAATTTCCATCAATTTCATTTCAACTGTGGGCTTTAGCAATGAAGACAACTGTTGTCAGTCACAGGGAATAGGGATATTAAGAGTTGATTAACTTATCAATGTTGCTGCCAATACACAACATTAGATTTCATCAAGTTTATTGTGAACATCTGAATCTGAATCTGAATCATGCCTGAATCATGCCTGAAAGTTGGAGGTGCGGCTCATACAGGAGTGCAGCATATACAAAAGTCGTAACGGTACACTTCTTGCAATGGGTGTTTTTCATTCAACCGAAACTTCCAGAAATTTTGAGAAGGGAGCAAATGGTGCAAAAATTCTGTGGAAAAAAAAACAATCATCTGAAAGTTCTAAAAATTCTGGAAGAAAGTCAGATGGAATGGTAATTAATGCCTTGCAATCTTGTCCTCTTTTCCAGAAATACTGGAAAATGCTGTTCCATTCATTACTTGAAATTCCCCCCATTTTTCATTGAATGGAAAGCACTGCTTAAATATTTAAGTAACAATTATCTCTTCCATTAGATACTACGTTAAAAAAGTATGGAGATCAGATACTAAAGTTCCTATTTAGCAACTTATAAATGTTTGAAGGTTAAAATTATGCAGTTTGATTCTTAACCTACCCTTTAGTCAAGCCATTATCATCTATTGGATAATGCTCTGTAACAATCCTTCCAAACTTAGAAAACACCTTTCTGATCACATTCTTTAGCTTCTCAAGCCTGTCCGGGGGGATAGTAGGAACATTGTCAACAACAATGATACAATCTGTCCCTTGGATTTCTACAGGCTTCTCAGCCAAGATGTCTCCTAAGAGTTCTAAAAAAAAATGAAAAGCAGCACTGAGTTTAGCAATGGAATCCCATCTTTACCAACAGTATTTACACTGTGGGGGGCCTAACTGTTAGTACACTGGACTTAGAGGTCCCAGTCTGAGCCAGGGTCATTGAACTATGTTCTTGGGCAAAACAATTTACTTTCACAGTGTGCACCTCTTCCGACCGAGTGTATTTATGTGTACCAGGAACATTAATTCTCAGGGCTGACCCTGCAATGGACTAGAATCCCATCCAAGGGGAAGTAAATATGTTCTTACTTGATTCTACAGAAGCCGGGATAAGCTCAGACTATATAGGCAACTGGCCTGACGCAGACTTCATCTTTTTAATATATATACACAACATGTATTGGTAATGTACAAGTATTTTTCATTTTGGAAACATTTTGTTTGTATTTGTCCCTGACAGTATTTTGGTCGACAAATCAAACTGAAGGTGGCATCCTAGGCAGTGTACCAGATAAGCAAGGGGTCTCAGGTTAAAAACCTGACAAGGTCAGCTACTCAGCTACATAACCCAACAAATTAACAGAAAATTTATAATGATTTGGTGGGAGCATTGGAGATTGCCATGTTGGAATTCCTCATTGGCACCCTGCATGTACTTTAGAAACGTATCTGGAACATTGCCTAGGGAGTGCGACATGAATAAGTGGTACAGTAAGGGTCATATACAAGGTATATGGAAAAGTGTGCATGAGATAAATTGATGTTGAACAGCAAGGTACACAGTTTAGTCTTGGTTAAAACATTTTAGCCAAACAAGGTGGTCTTGGGTAGATAACACCATGATATTGATTGCTTTTAATTTGCTTAATGTTCAAAGTTTAGGCAGTGAATTGTTGTTTTTTTTTGAGTCCTTTCTGATCAATATTAATCAAGTTAAGCAAAAAAAAGAATTTGACAGCACCAGAGATGAAATAACCAATCCAAAATGAGATTTCTCTGTTCTTGGACAAAAAAAATTATACAGACTATAAACATATGGTCAACTGACTGCAATGTACATCTAAAGCTCAAGAAAGTAAAACTCTTTTCAGCCTACAAGTAGAGACCATATCATCAATATCAACTTTCCAGACATAACTTTCATATTTCACATTATTTGGCCATTCATTTGTATCAACAAATCACTCTCGGTCCTTATTTATTTTCCACATCTTCAAGCTCAATAAATAGTAATAATCTTTAAACAAATGTAGTTATTCTCTAAGCTCACTCATGCCTGCCATGGTGTGGCATCCTGTAATAATCTTGTACATAATAATGTACATGTAGTTATGCAATAATCAGATAAATAGCAGACTTAAGTAAATTTATGATTACCAAGAACATCAAAAATTTACCAAAGAACTTTACCATTTTAGTGAAATCCTGTTAAAGACAATTCAGTGCATTAAAGAACAGTTCACTTTGCGTCAAATATATTCTTCAAAGTGGGGTTAGCTTATAATAGGGTAATGACAATATAAATGGAAAGCAGTTGTAAGTATATTTAGTTATACCTCACAAACGGTTAAATGGTCAACCTTTCCAAAACAATTTAGTTTTAAAGTCATCTAATGATTTATTGTTGTCCCAGGGCTTAGAGCTGCAAGTACATATACTACTGATACTACTGAAGGTTCTGAGTCCATAAAACAAGAATCTAGACTTCCATGGAAAATGCAAAAAACACTTGCGTGTTTTTAAGAGTTTATTCTCACTGATAATAAGGAAGGAAGTCTTAAAAACAAATTAGGAAGCCTCAGTAATTTCTCTAAGTGGGTATTGCACTCACATCTGCTACAGGATTAAAAAATTTGCATATAATTGAAGATGATAGCCACAAAAAACCCACACCTCTATGCAATATACAATCAGATAAATTATCCATTAAAAAACTGAGCCAAAATTTTGCAAGGCTATAAATTGTGATTTCATGATTATAAATTGTGTTGGACACATGTATGGTGGTGGTGTGTAAATTTATTTTTCCATTTGCTTTTTTTCCTTTGTCTTCTGTTCACTACCATAACCAAGAACAAAGAAAAAACGGTTTTAAAACAATTTCAAACCAAAAATAAATTTAACCCACAGTAGCATGGGTAATTATCCACTGTACTGTACCTTCACAGCCTTAATTTCAAAACAAAAACTATATTCACTTGTAGATTATAAGTTTTAAAATGGTTTCCTCAAAAGTTGAATAAATCATGTAAAATCCAGGAGTGAAGAAACCTGGTCGCAAAGTTTGTAGATTGGCCTATATTATTGAAATAACGTATTTCACTGTCTAATATTGGGCTAACTACGAAATCATATACGTATAATTACAAACAAGCTAGAAAACTGTTCCTCCAAAACATGGTTTCGGATCAGGATCAAATGTTGGAAAAATAAACAGATTTGCTTAAATATTTCGATGTGCAATACGTTGCTACTGGGCAACAAACAAGAACACAACTATGAATTGTCCTTCCGTCGGTAGTTGTAAAGCTATAAATAAATTACATGTGCTACATACTCCACTAAAATGAACAGTTTAGCTACAACCCAGCCTGCTGTAACATGATTTTCAAAGTAAACATTCTTCATCATTTCGCATATATATACAAAGGAAAGCTACGGGAAGGGAGGCCGAAATTCTACATTAAAACTAAAATAAGACAGATGGATTAAAGGGCATGCGACACCGGGCAGAATTCAATTACAAGTCAATTCTTTTATTAGAAAGGGTCCTAAAAAAGTAGATGCCGGCAAAGGAATTATACCTCCACGCGGTATCAAAAGTACGGAAATAAGAAAGGAAAAACCAAATTTTGATTTTGGAGTATCGTAAACGGTGTCTGACCTGAACAGATGAGTAAAAAGCACAAAATTAGACGAAATAAAGTTATCAGCTAACTTTCTTTCGAAACCTTTCCAGTGACTTGAACTATAAAATTACCTTCGTCTGTTATGTCGTCTACAAAGCCTTCTGGATCGTCATACTCCGACTCGTCTTCATCAACGTCGTCTCTACCATTAGTTACATTATCTTCTTCGTCGTCTTCTTCTTCTTCCGAGTCGCTACTGCCCGTCTTTTCTTCAAATTCTTGATCGTCCGCCATTTTCCCGATCATGGCCGCGAGCGCACGGAGAGAAACACGTGCACAGTGACGTGTAGTGGGAGGACCTGGGGAGAGTAGCCACAAGGTGCAAAAAAGCGCGAAGGTTGAACTTTTTGTCAAGAATCTAGCAAAAGAAAAATCATCTTATTAATTTGCTTTCCTCGTGTTATGACATTTACTACCAGGTAGGATAAGTTAATTTCGCTTTTTCTCATCATGGTACCCCAAATTTCCGACGAGCACCCCAGTCCTTTTCGTGATTATGGGAGTCCTACTTAGGCCTATCATAGGCTCCTCTCCCTTACTCTTACTCTCACCCAATGAACCCTAGAGGACATCATTATTATATCATTTAAGATACTAATGTAAGGTTTTCTCCTGACCTATTGATATTCCTTATCAATCCAAGGCATTGAGGTTGAGTGAAACTGAAGATATCTAAAATGTGATACTAGTAAATGACGCTAGATGGGGGATGCATTCCTTTTGTAAGGATCTGTTCATTCCAGATGTATGATAATCTAAGAAGTTCAATTTTCAATTCATTCTTTTTAGAAGAAGGGTTTCAGGTGCTTCATTTGAGCACTCTTGCAACTTTCACACATCAGTGCACAACAGTGTGGCCAGGACCCTTGTAAGCTTGTAATTTCTATTTGTCGTCATTGCAGCAGCTGTTATTGTCTTGGAGCTAGTGGTTATTATTACAATTGTTTGTTCTACAGTTCTCTTAAAGGGTTGCAAGCCATTCACGCGAGACATTACTAGAGCTGCAACATGACCCAAATATGTGACAGTGTCTTATCATCCAATCCTGGGGGGGAGGGTACTCCCTGTAATGGCCTATGACGGGGAGGTACCACCCAAAAGGCTAGAGATTTCACAAGTTGATCTATATGAAAGGGTAGGAAAATCTGTCAATTTAGGTACTTTAAGAGGCCTTAATAAAATGAACCTTAAGGGTGCACATTGTGTCGCTGGTAATGTTTGGTGTTTTCCCGTAAAATTTTCATGGGTGCAGGAGTGTGAAAGGGGTACCTTTTTTTCAAAAGAGGTATTTTCTTTTCTGTCTAAATGGTATAAAGAAGGGTAAGGGGGCAGAGCTTCTCTGTAAAAACTCTGTAGACTACCCTGAATAGGGTGTACCTTTCCACTTTTAGTTCGAAATGCAGGAAAGCCATCCTCGACACTTCCTGTCGATACAAAGCCACTCAAACCTTCTCCAAGCACCCTTCTCCATCTGGATCTCAGGGAGTTATCATAAGATCTTGAACATTTCAATCATTTGCTTTAATGCTATGACAGTCTATAGGGATCTCTTAAGGCAATTCATCTATTTTAGACACAGTTTCCAATGTTACCAATGTTGCAATATTAATATGTAACTGTTACATTATAGCATTAGAAGCTCCAGGTTCTAAAGGAAATTTCACCCCCAGCCGGACTCTCTAAAATGTTTAAAACACTTAAGCGGCACTTTTCAACTATTTATCAGTACTGACCAGATGCAATAGGCCAATTTAATATACATTTTTTTTGTATAAGAATTCTAACTTGGCTGCGAGGAAAATAGAAATTAAATGATTCATTGCTCAAACTTGAGGTGATTGCTTTTGTTTAATTCTCCCAAGGCTTAAAACTAAGTCAGAATTTTAAGAGAACTGTTCAGTCTGGGTCGCTTTGTAAACTAAAGCAAAACAAAATTTATTTTTTTCACTGGAACAAGGTGAAAAAAAAGAAGTTCCTTTAAATAGCCTGACACAACAAATACCACAGAACCGTCATCTTATAAGTAACTCTTTACTTCACTAAATGTACGCACAGCTCTCTTTTTTAATGTACACATGCAATCAAACAACAAAACTGCTTGGTCTCGATTGTTTTATTAATATACTGCACACAAAAAAATAATTTTTTGACTAGAACAAGGTAAAAACAATAATGTTTTCTTTAAATAGCATAGTGTAATAGTCTATAAATGAATTATTTGAAGTACTGTTACTAAACTGCCACTGACGAACCATAGACATGTTTCCATGCTTCCCACACTGGCTTTGGTCTCAAACATTACAAAATGGCGTGGGATTGGATGGATGTAGTCGCTGTAATAGGTTATTACATAGGGGTAGACCTATTGAAAAGGGTTACCTGTTTTTAATTAGATTAGAGGTATATAAAATTTGGGGGTCTCCTGAACTTACGACTTGATGATTCCCTACTGCTTTACAGAATAATGGAGAACCACCATTTAAGTAATTATCAGCTTAAAAACACCATGCACCACTTAATTCTCATGTGGCCAAAACTAATCAGGACCTGCTCGCAAATGTTTTCTCGCTGTTCACATCTGCTGTGACTTTTGATTGGTTCTGTCAATTGTCTCTCTGTCAAGTCTCTCTTCTGAATTAGGCCAGAGTGATTATTTCGGTTTTGACAACTATACTAGGGGCCTTCCAACAAACACACCTAACAGCTATAAAGTTAGTAAAAGCTTAAGACACATGGAATGGCAGCCAGTTAAATCTGATACTGAAAATCCAGCACATATTTCAATGCATACCTTGAGCAAAATGAAATTGGACGGTAAAGTTCTATACTTAAAGGAAAAAACTTACTCAGATCAACAAATCCTGAAAATTTCAGCTCAATTACACAAATCCTTCTCAGATATCTTTTCTCAAAGGCAAAAAGAACTCATTTTAAGGAAATGAGCTTTGAACTTACAGTAACAGAAATTCTCAAAATAAAATTTTCAACCTTAAGATTCAAATTCGGATAAAAGCAAAACTTTTTAAAGAATTTTGGGTTAACTCCTACCTTACAACTAACTGACTTAAATATCAGATGATTCCTAAAAGGCACATACAGGTGTACTGGAAGAAACTAATGGGGAGATAGAAATCTTTATACATTGGCAGAGAGATCAAGAATAATTTCATTATAAATTAATAATGTGAGGAAGAAAATTGACAGTTTTCTGATAGTAAAAATATACCCTATCTATCCGGAAAAGCCTTTGGCGTGCAGTACAATGCCCTCTGACGCTATCAGTAACAAGCTTTGCATGTACATGTCTCAAATTATTTGATCCAATGCCCCCTGTGCGAAATATAAATATTAATGCATGTGAAATTGAATAAATAATAGGACCAGCTGTCAATTTTGATTAAAAACTGGGCACTAAAGCTTTTTATTCGCGACTCATTCTAAAGTGCCCATTGTTGAGTCTGAAAAATTATGAATTCTGGCATAATCGTTCTTTATATGTTTGTGTTTGGTGCACGCGGAATGATTGTATCACTCGCAAAGTAAACAGTATTTAACTTCAAATACCTCAACTACTTATAAGCCCAAACGGATCGTTAAATTCGGCGTAATTCTTTACAGATCCTCACCAATGAAAGTTTCGCTGTACCATAGAATAAAACTTCTCATTAAGTGGATGAAAATATTCTCGTAAACGCTTTAAAACATCCTCGTGTATAGCAGGATGTTTTCTTCCTTTTGTCTCACCCATGCAGTGAGCTCTGCTCACAGTGCCGCTGTTTGAGATTTTACCAACAAAGCATGGAAATCCTTTGCTTTCGTTAAAATAAAAGTTGTCCTCTGTAATGAAGGGTTTTATGTTGAGAAATCGTTCGACGAGTTTGATTTCCTTCGCGGGCCTTTTGATAAGTTCTTCTCCGCTCACAAAGTGAATTTGACTGAGTGGGAAGTATTTCAACCACAGCACAAGGTGTTCTGCGTAACGCCCAAACGCGATTTTGCTCCAATCTTCGTCAACTTCGCCATTATCTTTGATTGCCATTTCCTCAAAAGGCGGGTTGTCAGGTTTTCGTCCTAGCGACTGAGTATAATCCGATATAGCTCGTCGTGTTGGGTCGCGCACGATCGCAATGAGTTTAACAGACTTGGACATTCGATACACTCTCTCCGGTACTTTTGGAGTAATGAAGTAACTGGGCGATTTTTCGATAGTGATTTGACCCGGTGACGAAGTTGGCATTTGCTGTCGATACCACTCGAGCCCTTGCTCGTAATTTTCATCTCGATCGAAGAAATGTACTTCACTGCTAGACGCTCGAATGCTGGGATGAATCTTCAAAATTTCCAGAAGCGCGCGCGTTCCTCCTTTCTTCACGCCGATTATGATGGCGTTTGGAAGTCGCTTCCTATTTTCTCCCTCCACGAGGTCAAAATCAGAAACATCGCTATCTTCATCATCTTCAACTTGACTGTTGAAATTCAACAACTGTTTCCGATCGCCCTGTTTTGATGCCGAAGACAGGGAATAATTCCCAACCTTGTCAACACCTTTGCTAGAGTACTCGACGATGTGGGAACCTTTCTGACCGCGACGACCAACATCTTCCGGAGTATTGCTTTTGGTTTCTTCCCGGAAAAATTTCGACGGAATCTTCTGCTCTCGACTGGAAGTATGGATGGGATTTAATGTTGTTTTGAAATCCGAAGACACTATTGAAGCCACGTGTTCGAAATTCGAAATTTCTTGAGCAGCCCGGCTCGTTGTCCGTGACTTGGCATCAGACGGAATTGCCGATTTCTTTTCGAAATATTTCAAAGTATTAACATGGGGCAGCCTTACCGTGCGGTTGTTCCTAGAGGTGTTACCGTAAAGTACATACGTTAAAATCGCTGAAAACACAAGAAGTAGAATAAAAATACGCTTGCTCCTGGAAGAAAGCTTGTCTATGAACGACTTGCCACGTTTGCATATCATGAGCTTTTCTCATGTCCTCTGTTGCTCATCCAGCTTCCAACTTTAACGAACTTTTAAATTTAAGCATCAAAACAAGACCATCAGTTCGCCAGCAAAGATTTTAGCGATAACATACACGTAAAGCGTTCATTTCGATTTCTTCTAAGCGTATGTAAATAGCTTGATATTTCCAGCGATATGATTGGTTGATGGCATAATGCCTGTCATCGCCTCGACTATCATAGGCTCACAATCGGTGCTTGATCAGCACATATTGGCCGGCAGAGATATTCATTTAGCCGATAATTACTAAATTTATATGCATATTGTATAATAGATTGCAATGTAAATGCAGATATATTAGTGTGGATATTAGAGGACAATAGCGCACATTTCCCTAGAAGTTGAAGCACTGATCTCCCGCTGTACAGGTACGTAAGCAGAAAGCGGAAAAGGGTATAACGAAGTGATCGTACCGTATTTGTTTTCAGTAAATTCTTTAATAAATCCGCGGTGAGGTTGTTTTCTCGAGTATCCGGCCCCCGGGAAGAAGGCTTTGATAATGCAATAGAACGGCTGGGGAGTCGGGGGGGGACGTCACTGTCGTGCAGTGGGAGTGGGAGGGGGCTCATGGCACTTTTTGCGTTATTACCTTACGCTCTTGATCAAAGGTCTATTTTCACTTGCTGGTTATTTCTCTAACTTTACAGCATGCATGATCACGGCAATATTACAAAAGGTGATATCAAAGGCGGGAAAACTAAGCGGGTCGGCTAAGCGTGAAGGGTATCCTAGCCCATCTAGAATTCATGCCCAGCATATGAAAGTGTTTTTAAAAAAAATTCTCATAATACCTCATCCTATTAAGCCGTCGGTGCCACGCATTCCACTATTAATACGGTTCGTCAATTAATATATTCGGCAGTCAAAATGACGACAAATATATCTCGCACAAGTAATTTAAAGAAGTAAAAGTCACGATATGTTGGAATTTCTCGATTAATACTGGACTCTTTTTTTCCTCTTTTTTTTTCCTTTTTTCTCTCATTTCCAACAGTTTCTTTAGGACACATCCGCAGACGGAGTAAATCTGTAAACAAACTTTTCTATGGTAGGTAGGCTTACGTCTTTCTTCCGTGCGTCAACGACATGGAGGTGTAAGGCTAGGAAAAAGTATATTTTCGTTAACGTTTTCCATAATGGATAAATTCATAAACGGAAATATTGGGGAGAATGAGAGGAGGATACAGTTGTTAAGTTGTCGTAGTTCTTTCGAACTCCTTCACGCTTCTCTCTAATATTGCAATAGAACTGCTGTGGAGTCGGCGGGGTGAAGTGGGATCTCAAGGAAATGCTATACTATTGCGTACCCATGTAAGCACTTTCAATATTAGCATAAGCTCTTGATTGAGGGTCTATTTTGATTTATCGGTTACTTCTCTGTCTTTCCAGTTCCAGCGCGCTTGAAGATTGAAATATCAAGGCAGTAGTGTCAAATACGGGAAAACTAAGCGTGTATGGCATCCTTCTCACTTGTAGATTCATGTCCAACAAAATTTAAATGTTCAAACTCTCTAATAATTAATCCTATGAAGCCATCGGCGCCGCGCATTCCTGTATCTTTTTTGAAGAATGTTATTAATTGTAACACTTTTAAGGAATTTAATTTTAATGTTTCAGCCCCACAAATAATTA
>Ga0126337_10002426_pt1 | contig 11888 bp, 5 predicted proteins | sample DipCmetagenome_FD_92527 | JGI IMG/M metagenome (GOLD analysis project Ga0126337, IMG submission 92527) | Coral microbial communities from La Bocana,Puerto Morelos, Mexico - Diploria C A metagenome | ecosystem: Host-associated > Invertebrates > Cnidaria > Coral | place: La Bocana,Puerto Morelos... | reverse complement strand
CGAGAAGCTGAAAGCAATTGAAGTTCACCAGTATTTGTTAGAAAATCAGCAGTTTCTCACTGATCTGCTTCCTAACCCGGCGAGCAAACATCGATGGCGAGCGCTTGGTACTAAGTGTTCTAGATTCGTCATGCTTTTGACACGTGGAAATAACGTGTAGGACTGAATTCGCACATGGTTTCGGGTAATACTCGCGTGGTGTGCACGCAGGGTACAAGGTTGCATTACAACTCACTCATCCGAAAAAATTCATAGGAATTTATACAAATTGGCGTCTGATAGTATCGAGGAACAACTGCCAGTATCATTTGTTTTTCTTTTGCACCTGTTGCATGTGTTAGTATCATAGCAACTCCTAGGAAACCTCAGGAACGCGCGCTTTTCTTTTGTAATGCTGATTTGCCTGCTGTCATCATAACAAAGGTAGTGTAAAACAAGTGTCGCAGACGGCACTCGTTTAAAGAATGAACTGGCATGTGTTAAAAGCAACTAAAAAGTGACTAGCAAAAGAGAGAAAGGTAAACAGGTCACGGATTACTTTAGATAGATCATGCTGGTTTGCTCAGTAGTGGCGACATTCACTTTTGTATCGTTATCGTCTTCGTTAGCCGTCGGTAGCTTTTAATTTCGTTAGGTCTTCCAAGATCGTCTTGAAAACTTAAACTATCCGCACATTTTCTAAGTAAGTCAGGATGGTTTGTGACGAAAGAAATTACCGACCTTGAAATCAACGACGAAATCTTCAAAATATTACTTAACGGCGAAAGTAGAACAGTACAGACGACGTCTTGAGAAGTAACTGAAAAAGCATGGTAAAGATGAGGAACGAATACACGATTTCAGTTATAATATTCAAGCCGTGAATCCTTTGTTTCCTCCCCGTCAATATTTCTGGTAGCCAGAAACATCACTTTGTTCCGTGTCTGACAACTTTTCTAGGCTCTTGGACCGAGTGGTTAATTTAGAGAAGTCTCCCTCTTCGATCTGTTGTTTAATTGATATTAAATGATCGATTCTTTTCGATAACAAAGCTTCTCGCATCCTCTAGAAACAGCAATACCAAGAAACTTACGGGTTGCGAGACAAAAATGGACAAACAACATCTGGGTTGCATCTGACTGACGAAACATAAGTCCCATATGACTTCCGACTTGACAATAATATTAACATGCCTCAACAGCCTTGTTTGAAACAAAAACATGCTGAGAAAGGGAACCACCTGCATTGATTTAGTGATTTAGTGCGTTTGATACCTGCCCTCCCATTCAGCCGTGTTATTACAAGGAAACCTGGCTTTGGTGGACCGAGAGGGCAGATGCAAAGACTTTTGTATAGCCGGCCGGCATCGTCTGTGGAAACCCATTCAAACGCACACATTCACACGTGTGGCACCGAGCGACAGGTCTTAAATCATCACCAACAACCTTCATCAGTTCTTTCGTGAATGAAATAATGCGACAATTATCGACAATAACTTGCTAGCTGAATCAAAACAGATTTTGTTTTATTTTTATCGCTTATTTAACTCATTTCAGAAGAAGATTTTTGTTATCGGGATATTCTTTTGTTTTGTTCCGTTTCTCATTTTGCCAACTACTGTATTTCAATCAGTTATAATTTCGATTGGCCGATGGCTCTGTTTTACTGAAAACTAATGGTAGTAGTAAAGATAAAATTATAAGCGATTGTTTTAGAGATTTCTTGTTTTGATTAGATCAAGTGGTGGCGTAATTTAATTAATGTATAGTTCGTTATAACTTGCATTAACTTGTTAACTTGTTTTAAATGACCTTTTAATGCGGAAGTAAGTTGGTAAAACAACTATTTCCGAAATCATTTGAAGTTTTGTAACTCGTACTGACTTTTGAACCTTTTGAAGTCTTTAGGTTACATACATTCAAATACAACTTAACGATCAATTTTGCAAAAAGGAAAATTTTGTTTTTAAAGGTAGCGAGCTTTTGAAAACTTGCTTGAATTTTTCAGTGTTTCAATTTTGTTTTGTTCCGAGTTATCTTGCACGTGTTTTTGACAGGTGTCAGAGACCTTTTGTCTTATAACTTCTTCGCTGTAAAATATAACAGGTACTTTATCAACGAAAATTCCTTGTTTTCTGTTCAGAACATTGAAATAACAATCAAAACTAGTGTTTCTGTAATCAGTGATTTTCGGAATCGAAAGAATCGAAAGAACTTTCAACAATATAACACGTGTCAAAGTAAATTGTTTGAGATCTCACACAACAACTGCACTTTATCTCAAGATGTTCAAATATTTCCCATTCAATTATTATTGTGAAATTCGCTATGAACTAAACCGTGCGCTAGAGATTTGTTCCCGGTGAGTTTCCCTAAAGAAACATTCAAAGTCAATTAATCAGGTACCAAAGTATGTCGAAATGTCTACAGTTACTTCTCAAATTAAACAAAGTAACAAATCTAACAACACCCGAACGAGGTCTGTTTAAATGTTTTACATTTGTTTACTCAAACTTAGTTCTTTCTTTTGAGCGTAAACTTGAGATCTACTGACTTGTGAAGTCATAAGTAGCAGATTACTTCCACCTCTTGCCTACTACTAAATAGTTTTTCTAAACAGTTTTTTACGTCTTCTACGAGTTACTCGCAACAACTTCAGCTGGCTGGCACACGAATGAAAAGTTTTGGGTGAATTTTTGAACGAATGTTGCATCTCCTGTCTGAGTCTTGCGCGTAATCTGCCCCATAATTTTCACTGTGTACCCGGGCTCGTTGTCCTTCTGCATATGTCGCGTGACCGAAGCCTGGATACCACAATATGAAGAAGTCGAAGTGCATGCGCTCTTCCTCGCAGTAGTAGAGAGTGAGGCCGCATTGATTGGCAGTAGTTCAACAGGAAGTTTAAGGAAACCACTACGGCAAAAGCAACTGAAACGTCGCGAAACAAGAGGTTAATGAGCAGAACCATGGCTGTACACGTGCGTTATAAGTCTTTGTACTTTTCCTTGCCGTCCTCTGCAAATCAGCAACGTGAAATGACTTAATTCTGCGTTGTCTGAGGGACTTGAACCACGACGGCTGCTTTTTAAAATTTTTATTTAAAATTAATCGTCATGTCTCAGATTCAGTTTCGTGATACTTTTGACAGCGATAAACAAAGTAATTGATTCAAGAGTATCGCGAGATTTGCAGGAACAACACAAGTACATTTCTTTAATCGACGTTGTCCTCCGCAGCATCGCCGTAGTAGCTTCTGTAGCTAAGGGGAAGGAATAGCTCCTTAGGCTTGGGGACCAGTATTGCTCATATCAATCTACGGGGGGTTCGGTTCTCGGTTTTCGATTATTTTTAAAAGTAGTCCTGATAATTTGTTTTAAAACTTTAAAAGTAGAAAAGTAGATTACGAAGCGAATCTTATCTAAAGATCAGTTGTGATCGAACACTGTGCACGACCTCTTTTTGACTATCACATGCCTATCTAAAACCGGAGTAAGTTCTGCTTGCTATAGATTGCGAAATGATTGACGGAATCAATACTAAACGTCACATCTTAAAATATAGTGACAGATTTTATTAGGTCAAAGTTCTTGGAAAAAAAAATGGGGGACCAAGATGCCAGAAATTACGCGTATCTATTAATAATAGAACTTGACGAAACAGTAAATACGCTCATGTCGGTGACAGGGGAGGTGTTTGGTGACATTTCTCAATGTCTGATGTGCCTGTGTCTCATGGCGTGGGGAAAAGTTAATAGCTTGATAGATCTCGCTTTCATCGTAATGTGATCAGTGTTCTAAAAGCCCGGCATAAAAGGCGTTACATTTCAACGCAACATATTGCAAGATTGAAACGCGCGTAGATATGTTGCACATGAAGGCCAAACGCGTGTAACAATCGCGCAATACGTTTGCATGGAAATGTTGCGCGCGTGTGGTTATCTTTGAAGTGTTTCGCGGCGTAGCTCGTACATACAGACCTAACGGATTATCGCACTGACAGCATGCCCAACACGACTATAAATTTTATATCTGCCCATAGAGTTTGCGTAGTTAGCTTTCAATGAATGTGTGATTTGACAGCACGCCTGGTAGTTGTTAAGCAGTGGTTATTGGCGATCAAATCTCACCAGAATTCTAAAATAATAACGGGTGATTGACACCACAGACTATGTATGTCATAAATAAATGGCTAAGTGCAGCTAATTAAACTTTCAAGAATAAACATTCTAGGTTTTTTTTCTTTTTTGCATACAAAAGGGCTTTTTTAGAATACTTAAATGATATTTTGTTGTTTTAAGCTGTAGGAAAAATTTTTCTTAGGAAAGGAGAAAAATCCGACTCCAAAAAGCAGTGGGTTTATTAGTCGAATTTAAAGGGCTTTATTGAATTATGTAAATTAAAAGAAGCATGGCAATTTTCATGGCAACCAAATTTTAGATTTAATATGATTTTTTTCTTAGAAAATCTAACCAGCGATCCGCTGGATTTTTGAGGCAATTTTTTGTTCTCACTATTTCAGACAGTAAACGAATCAAGGCCACCAGCCTAGCTTACACATAGTCAGATAACCGGCTCGGAAGCGAAAAGCGCCTTGACAACTCAATCAGCACACACAAAAAAATATCTATCCAATACACTTCTTACTCGTCAGCCTTCTTTTTAATGCAGCAGTTATGTTTAACTTTGCCTTGGAATATACTGTTGCTTTTTTGTCGTACTAACTAATGTCACTAATTTTGAAGAGCGATGCATATCTTTCTGTTTAAATCAGCGTCATGACAAATGTTTTCCGTAAATTACATTTCCATAATAACAATTTCCTTGTGCGGTTGAAAAATATCTTTATGGATATTATTAAGGGAATGAAACTGACTATAAGGTTAGTAAAAATAAATCGAAAAATATCGCTGTTTCTTTTTTTCCACTTTATTTTTGCCTCTGTGTACGTAGATTTGAGATTATTTCAGCTCTGCGAATGGTGAATATAGAAGAGTTTTCTGTTCCATCAGTTTTTATTTTCAATACAAAGTCTGTGGCAGGCATTAGGTCAGGAACTGAGATGCAAATTAATATTTCTGTTAGGAAAGGCAGCGACTTTTGGGTGTCGATCGCAATAACTTGGAAAATGTCAAGTACATAATGTGTCGTGCGTATTGAAATTTTGCCAGCTGACAGAAACCTTCAACTGCTGCTGCCAGGATTTTTTCATCAAATGTAGACCTTCAAAATGACAAAGACAAAAACATGTAGCACAAAAACACCTTGCCTGGGTTAAATTATATATTCAACTATGGATTGAGTCTTATCAGCGTTATTTAATTCATGTATACAGAAACAAAGAAGAAAAGTGAGAAAACTCGCCCAATTTAATTGAGGCTCCGAATTGTCGAAGGCGAATTGACTACGCGTTGACAATGAAATGGTAGTATTTGTTTAAGGGTTCTCTTTAATTCCGGTATCTGAAAACTGAAAATACTTAAGACAGACCACCTTTTGTTATTGAGTTTCAGCTTATTCCAATAAAAGAAAGTTTGACGTTTTTGTGTTTTTCATTTTAATTTTTTTTGCTGTCATCTTTTGGCGCCTACGCGACTTTGCCTCTCAGAGTTCCATTTCACTTCTTTAAAAACAAAAAATAATAAATCGCTTATTTTTTGTACCACCAATTTAAGTCGTTTGAGAGCTAAATAGAGAACAAGCTAAAAGGCAAAATTCGTGAGAAAATTTTCAACATCTTTGTAAAGGCTAAACGATGTACACGTTGGAGACGCGTAGGAAGTTAATAACACAGATAACTTTCAGCAACGCACGTAAGAAAATAATATTAATTTTGTGTTATTGGCACCCCACTGAAGTATTCCATACACTGATGGGTTTTCTTGGCTTTAAGTTTTGCATCAAAAAGCAGATGTTTTGTATAGAGCCCTGCCAATCATATTGATGCAGTTTATTATTTCATATATAACTAGGGACGAAAATCATTTGCATTTTGAGAAGGTTTTGTTCTTTTCGAGAGTCCAAAACTTCCTTTAGTTTTTCATGATGAGGTTTAAAATGGAATAAAAGAGCGAAGCAAAGAAGAAAAGAAGAGAGATGGTATTTGTAAATAGCGCGCGACCCTTTGTTAATGATGTGACCTCCGTGCTCCGCGAAATCGCCGTTCTCCATTTAAGGAAGGCTTTACTACAGGTGCAACGAAATCAACCGCTCGCGTGGTAGTCATCGCTGACTATAATGAATTCTCGAATTTGCCGCGGCACTGCAAGCGCATAGTTACGTACGATCGCATTGGTAAGGTTGATCCGTAGCTTAACGGTGCACGGAGATGCCCCCGAAGCTAACTGCATCGCTTTCCAAGCCGAAAACACGAATCGTCTAAATTTATTAATTCGCTCGCGCTCCTCGTTGATGCAAGAGAGGCAGATGTAAATAATTCACGGAATTATATCTGTCAAATGCCGAGCTTTCGTTAATTAATGATGACATGCACTTTGTGGAAGCAGCTGCAACAGCTGCCTTAAGGTCCCGGATGTGCAGGTGGTGAATCGCCGCGAGAAAACTCCTCGATTCGTTACGCCTCTACGTGCTACAAAGGTTTGTTGGCGAGACAGTCGGGCATAGTCTTCAATACAAGGCCTTTTTTCCGCTGTTTTTTTCTATTCACCGAAGGGTCAATGAAATTCGTCGGCGGAATGCATCACCATAAATACAACGGTATGAGCTTTTTTTTTTGTCCTAAATGAATTTGCCATTGAATTTTTTTCCCGTACATTTATACCTCACCCACGATTTTGTAAATATATATTTTTATGAAATTCATTTTCGCTGATGGTTACCGGATTATAGTGAAAAAAAATTACAGATACCATTTAAAATTTTGTTCAATTTTCGGTTTCATCCTGTGAATTTATTCAAGTAACCGGTTTTTTTTGGTCTACAATTGGAGGTAAAATATCACGTCGCTGTCATATATTTGTGGAATATATATTTTTTCGCATCGCTGGGAAAGCAATTACGGCCTGCAGTTGGCCTTGTTGAACGGCTCGCCGCCCCAGCACCACTTAGAAAGGCTTGTGTAAATAAAACATAAGTTGTCAGTGGAACGTTTCGACAGGAGAAAACAGCTCGCTTTCTTTAATATCCCCGGTGAGTGGCTGAAACAGATGTACACACGATACAATAACTACACCAACAATCAGACAATTTGCACGTGCAGATTTCCACCAATCACAATCGAGCATGCATTGCAGGGTTTTACCGGTTATCGTTTTCCTCTTGTTCAATTCATCAGAGACATGACAAAAACAATTTAAACAGGCCATTTTTCAGTTTTTCGTTTTTGCATTTTTGCACTTCATTAACTCACGATCGTTTTCGTGTTTTGAGAGTCATGCGATCATTTTGTGTTTTTCGCAAGTACGTATCACGTTACACGGAAACACAGTTCGAATTCGTCAACATAAATATTCCTTATGGGGGCACGTGTGCGAGAGATCTATTTTAATGAATCTGAGCTTAATTATTTATTACTTTAGCATTGAAAAGCTTTTAAAGCATATGGTTTCTTTAGTTCTGTAAAACATAAGGCGGATAACGAAATCTTCTCAGTCTTTTACCGTGTTAAAAATAGCTAAACCTCGACATTACAGATAATCTCTTAATTTTTTTAATCTTTATTTTATGTTTTACAACAAAAAAAATCTTGCTGTCCTTTGTGTCGTAGCATCTGCATTGGAGCCCAGTCTCTCAGTATTTCTTAGCAACGATGCTTGATTACCATATTTAGAAACGCAAACAATGGAGCGAGGGTCTGGGAGTGCACCTGCTGATCTCGAGTCGCTAAATTCCCGTATGCACAGCTGTTTGCAGTCGCTTTATGCCACCTGATAGTTGATAAGGAGTGTTATCTCCACGCCGATATTGCATATTGTGTTTGGAAGGCGGCTGTGAAAATCTCGGAGAATCGGGTGGCAAAACACACTTTTTGGCTTTCTCTGCAGATTTAATTCGGATCGCTTTTTTCAACGCGATTTTCATCAGTGAGCAAAAATATTGCAATAAAATCATATGAAGCTGCTTCCGCACAGAATCGATATCAATTTGTGTTTTTACTTTTCAAACAAGAAAATGAAAATTGAAAATTACTTTTGTGTTGGTGACAGCTAGTTAAATATTAAGCAAGACATTTGGTGATATTTTTGCTATGAATATTATTTTTCTCATGAAAAGACCTTTCCAGTTTGGAATAAGCAGCGCTTTCGACTTCAATCTCACATAACTAGATTATTTTTTCCATAGTTTAATAGACCGTAAGGCATGCGCTGAAGAAATAATGATAAGCAAGACATAAATATGTCCTCTGATATTTTATACGTCAGCTTTACATTCATTTATTCATAACACCCGGTTCACGTGACCCACTCCATGACGTCACTAATTAATTGCTTCACCGGTGGCTGTGTTACTCGATGGGAGTCAAACTAAAGGCCCTTTCTGGCGTAGCAAAGACTTGGTTATGCCGGCTGTTACTTCAGGTATTTGCCTATATATTGCTCATATTCCATAGCAGTGAATTGCATTAATTGAAGTTGTCGTTTCCCAGAATTGTTTGTGTGCCGTTCGTGAAATTTTCAAAGCGCCACCTTGAGTAATGTAGTCACTGTTGACGAGTTTCTTTTATGGCGTCCGATTTTGCTTCGCTGTCTATTGTTTTGTTTAGCGATGGATTACCAGAAGGACCCCGGAATACGCTTGGTTAACTCTCTTAGATTTGACGATTTGTTTTCAAAGGATCTTCACTTTGTAAGACCATCTAAGACGACGTGAGTTCGTTGAGATGCAAATCAAATGTCTTTCAATGCTTGCTCTGTTTAGACGGAGCCATGAGCTTTTATTTATTTATGTTTTTGGGAAGAGGAGCGACACAGCGTTACCAAAATTTGTTACAACGACTCACAGTGCTAATTTTAAACGCGAGGTATGTCTCAGAGACAGACGGGTTTTTCATGTTGAGTTACTAGTCCTGATTTTCGTGCGTACACTTGATTTTCGCAAAGGGTAGTTAGATAACATGTCGAGTTACAGATCCCTTTCTTCAATGAATTAGAATATGATATCCCTAGGTTTAGCATTCTATTTTCGCGCTTCCTCTGAAGGTTGTTTGTGGCGAGGTAGGAATCCTTGGGTGAAAAGTTAACGATTCGATCCAAAAACACATGTTTTTTTTTGTGGAATGGTGGCGATGTACTAGTTGCAGTGTGACACAATGTTTCTTTCGCCACAGGTAACATACATGCTCGAAGTTAAACTCGTATCGTTTCAGTATGTTCCTCAATGAATCTTTTGCATTTTCGTATTGTCATTAGAGAGCCATGATGACAGCCGTATGTATTTGGAAGATCAATCTTTCTCCTTTGCTAGTGGAAATCATTCATTTTCGTGACTTACTCATTGAAAAGATCTCTTGTAGAGAAATTTGTTCATGTTAGAACGATGCTTAGTAAAAATAACTTCGGATGTGTGTAGTTGGATTGGATTGTATTCGACAAACAAGGCGAGCCACTCGATCAAATCTAGGTAATAATGTAAATTGAAATCTAGTATTATTTTCTTTATGAAGGATGTTTTTGTGTATGTACAAGAGGGTTGCTGTTGTGAATTGTGTAGAGAAGTCAGGGTTAGTCTGGATAATTTATCTCTGAAACTTATGGACGAGAAATCATGCCAATATACACTTTTGAATTTATGATGTTCAGTCAAGCACGACTGTTGTTTTGTGCGCAGTGAATTATAGTCAGTGATAAAGACAACAACATTCCAGCCAGCTTAATGGAAGATGCTTATTTTTCTGGTCAGCCACCATAGGTTAAATAAATGTCAATCATTTTCTAAATCAAATTGTCTCCAACATTTTCTTTATTAATTGCATGTGACCAGTTGTTACATAACATTTTTTAAAATTTGGATTTTATACTTGTAAGTTATTGTCTCATTTTATCATTCATGCTAGGACAATATTGTGAAGTTTTTTAACTATATTGTATAACATGTATTGATCTATCTAGAAAAGGAATACAGCTTATCAGCTAGACTATAATTAGTGTACAAAATTAGGCATTCTTTCAACTTGTGATTCATACCTGAGTTGATGTCAATGTTTATGTTCAAGTCAAAATTAATAAATTGTCATTGATACTTGAAGATAAGCCGGATTTAAAAGAAACACATAGGTTTGATGTTTTTTTGGGTTAGAGCTAATTTACATTCTTCAGGATTACTTTTATATTTTTTCTCAGAATTTCTATTTGAACATTGTTATGAAAGTAAAATCACTTAGGTTCAATCCTGGAAGATATTTTAGCTGATGCATTTTTGAATGCATGTAAATCCCTGTTCTTTCTCTTAGGTTGGTTAATTACATGATAGTTGGGTTTGATGAATAAGGTCTTTCAATCAGACAATCTGCACCAATTTTATACCTCAATCTACATGTGATAATCAACACTATTTCCTCTAGCCAGGTTATTTTAATTTTTTTGCTGCCTTTTGTAAAGTGTTCATTTCTAGACTAGATTGTTTGATTAAACCAGACATGTGTCTGTCTGGAAGAATATAACTAGAAGGACAATATTCACCAAAGTCAAAATATTTAATATACAATATCATTGCTATTTATTTTGATTTGAATGTTAAGTTTTTCTCATTGCTATTCATTTTGATTTGAAAGTGATAAGGTGATTTGTAGTTTCTGAGTGTTTTTTTGGTGTGGAATTGCAACCAGCAGAATTGTTTGACCGTAACTTTTCATGATGTTGTGATACAGCTTTATTGTTGGCTGAATGTTAACCTTGTCTTTGTTTTTGTGTGTTTAAATGCATGATACTGTCATTTGCATTTAATTGTTAACATGTCACAAAAAACATAATCTAATTGGCTATCACACATTGCATGATTTGTTATCAATAATTTGAAGTTTGGTAGACCAGCTATGCAAACGTAATATTGGTGTTGTTTTATCAAGTGATAAAAATGTTTTCACTGAGTATGGATGCAACTTCAAACTAGGAGTTTGCTAGAAAAGGGAAGCACATGTAGTGTCCATTTTTGACAACTCGGCAAAACAATACCAATTGTGTTTTTCTAATGGGCATGCAAGTTTTCATTATGGTCCATCAAACTTCTGGTGATTGATGAAGAATCGTGTAATGTTTGACACCTGTTTAGATCATGTTTTTCAAGGCGTGTTTGCACTTAGTTGCAAATGATCATATGAGTATAAGCCAAAGCAAAAAATGAAATTGCAGGTTAAAATTCTACCACAACATAGCTTTGCCATTATTTGCATACTTGAGTTGTATGCTGTTTTTATTGAATAATTGAAACATTTATTCCAAGAATAAGTCTCTTAAAATGAAATATGACATACACATGCATTTGGCTTCGGGATTTACATTAATTTTAAAACTGGTTTTCCACAGAAGATTTATTTTGCAAATATGATGTGCATCTAACAAAACATATGGTTGCATGTATCATAGGTTACTATGTAATTCACTTTCTTGATGACGATTTTAGTCATATTGGGGCAACAGGGTGACTAGTTTTTTCTGTTTAAAATAATGTAAGTTATAATAATTATTAAGTAAAGTAAAATACCCTGAGAGAACATATGATTTACTTTATATGTTAGGTTGGCCTCAGATTATTTCGATAAACAACATAACTGTTATTCTCTTGCAGTAAAATTTCACTATATGAAATTCAAAAGACAGATTGCAGCCATGCTATTATAATTGTTCTTTAACCTCCTGCAAGGAAATCTTCCTGGGTGTCAAGGACAAAATTCATGTTTGATTAATCTGGGGTTTCAAAAACTATCCATACCCACCCCAGGATGGATACCCACCCCAGG
>Ga0126337_10002423_pt1 | contig 11894 bp, 7 predicted proteins | sample DipCmetagenome_FD_92527 | JGI IMG/M metagenome (GOLD analysis project Ga0126337, IMG submission 92527) | Coral microbial communities from La Bocana,Puerto Morelos, Mexico - Diploria C A metagenome | ecosystem: Host-associated > Invertebrates > Cnidaria > Coral | place: La Bocana,Puerto Morelos... | reverse complement strand
TTTGGTCTGAAATCATACTTGTGATTTCAAATCAAACTCGCGCTGCGCGCTCGTTCGATTTTGAAATCACGCGTATGATTTCTGACCAAATTGCACTCCACTCAGTTCAATTACCATTATTAATTTTTTTAATGGTTATGATTTTTATATTTGATGGCGTGACAGTGCAAACCGCTATTAGAAGCCGCCAAACCGTGGAAAAAATCATCCAAGACCACAAAACCGTAAACCGCATACAAAACAGTCAATAAGAAGAACTTTTTATGTCCAAATTATCAAATCTCTAATCGATCCGATACATTGGTGATAAGTGGAACATACAGAGCAAGTTACAATAATTTTATCACAGTATTTGTGGACACCATGGACTTGACTAAAGCTCTCGAGCTCGTATCTTCTAGTATCTGTCTATGTCTTATTTTCCCCGCTCTCTTTATCGCGGTCTTTGTATGCCCATTTTCGATAATGTAGCCTAGTTAACAAGGAAAATTCGCACGAAAGTGAGAATTGGAATTTTGAAGTCGCAAATTCCATTTTCAAAACCGAAAATCTCAACGACCCCACCCCTGTAGGGGGTACTTACCCAATTGCGGTGGTACCAGGACGGCGCGTTTTTTGAAACCTTCTGACCCTATTTCAGACTAAACTATGTGACTTTAGACCGTTACAATTAGCAAAAAAATGAATTTTAAAACATGACTTTTTACTGCTACCAAGTCCACTTCATAGTCGCTATGCACTTAATGCCGAAAAACTGCAGCCGGCGGCCGAGGCTCCTTAAGCTCCATGCATACATCGGATAATCTAACTTAACAAAGTCCAAAATCTCATTTCGCTGTAGGTTCTGGCGAACATATTTCTGAAGATCACTTCTCAGAGCCTCATCATTTTCCCACTCGGGGTTTCTAATGCGCTCCGCCATCTTGGATTGGAGCACAATGCGCCGGTTGCATTATAGGCTATGGCCTTCCTAGTTTTAGTTTAGTTTCAGTTTAGTTTTCGTTTTAGTTTAGTTTAGTTTGAACTCGATCTCATTGCGCCGAAATAAAACTCAGCACATATAAAACTGAGACAAAATAAAACGTCCTCAGAAGAAAAGAAATTTATCTTATAAAAGAGACGAGAAAAAATTAAATCCCTCTTTTAAAAAAAAAAAAATAAATAAGACATAAAAAACAGTAAACTACAGACAAAAAAAACTACAAAGTACAAGAAACTAGAAAAAAATTGTTGATTTTGCTATGGCACACCTAGGCCACCATACAGGAGTGGCTGAAAATTAAGCAAAAATTAAATAGCGAAGTGCAAAGCAGAGCACACAAGCCATACGTATCCTACGGTATCCAGTCAGACTGCTCGATGCTTATATCATTCCATAATACTATAAGATGGTCAGTTTGTTATCGGCTCCACTTATAAAAAGTTAGATTAAAGTTCCTTAAAACCGTCTATCAAAGATTGCTCAACGAGTGAAATTCGAGTGTCATGAGTTCTAGGCAAGAGAAAATGATCCAAATCTTCTGTTTTAGGTAAGTTCACCACACAATTGATGATCAATCAGAACGATTACTGTCTTCAGGGTCGCTAGAGTAAATAGACTTTGAACTTGAAGTTCGTTCTTCGGTAAAATCAACCCAGTTTTTGATAAATTCTACTTATAAATTGCTACACGATTTTTGAGAAGTACACTGTTTCCGAGGAGCGGGAAAAAGTGCTTTTAGAACTTTGAAAGTGGGAAGTGATGTAGGGTGGCAACACCTTTTTGTCGACTCGCTCCTTCAATTAAACATAATGTTGTACGGTTTCGTTTCATTTTCATTCAGTAAGAATGTTTTGTTTTCTTTTTCTTGTGGAACAATCTGACTATACTGTAGAACATTCTAACTTGCAACCGTGACGTTGGAATGATCTGACCGGAAATCGTACCCCTCTTCAGTCTAAAACAAGACCACAACAAATCAACCATGCCCCGTGACGCTGTACACTGGGCCTTTATCGGCCACTGCAAGGGGGGATCCTCCCGCTCGGCGGGCTTGAACTACATATATCAGTGCAAAACGAATAACTTTTTCATATTCTTAGCTTTGATTGATGCTGAGAAGATGGAGCCCAACTTAAACTTTTTTTGTGAAGTGTGAAACAAAGCACTCGTGCGCAAATATCTTGGGGATAATCGGTTACCAGGGCGGGAAAAGGTTCTGCGGTTACTGTGCGGGCCATCCCGCGGGGCAAATATATGTTAATTATTCCAGAAAGCTAATGACGTCACGGGCAAATGATCCGAAGCCTTGTTCGAGGGTCTAAATTGGTGGCCATGTTGTACGCCATCTTTGTGGAGTTTTTTTTCAGGAAAAGAGTGTCATGATTCGTTCGAAATGCCGAAGGATAAGCATGAAAATAATGATCTTCGAAGAAATTATACCCTAATGAGTGCTGAGGATGTAGCTAACGGCAAAAAGTCGAAATGGACCGAACTGGAAATTACGGCTCGATCGATTCGTAATTTGAGCCCGACACTATGGCAGCTGGATTTTTTGACTGCGTTGTTTCTAAACGACAATCATCTTACAAAGATTCCCCCAGAGATCTCCAGGCTTGCTCAGCTCAAGCACCTGGATTTGTCGTCGAATAAATTGCGAAGTTTGCCCAGCGAACTTGGAGATCTGGTCACATTACGTGAGCTACTTCTATGCAACAATAATCTGAGAGCTTTACCAAACGAACTGGGAAAACTTTTCCAGTTACAGACTCTTGGATTGCAGGGAAATCCCTTGCCCCAGGACGTGTTAAGTGTAAATGCAGAACAAAATGGAACAGCAAAACTTCTGAGCTTCATGCTGGACAATTTAACTGGTAAGTAAGATTAGATTAATTCTGAACGTGGACGGGAAAAGTTTGTGGTGTCAATTCTAAATTCAGCGTTGTCAATAAAGGTTCGGTCCTCGATCATGTCCAACAAGTAGCACTTCTCGTTTTATACCCACTCTTGGACCGTTCTTTAATGTTTGTCTTGAACTGTATTGTTGATGAGTTAGCGCTGAATTGTTTGCTTGCGAGCGACGTTTTTCTTTGTGTGTTTTGCACGAGGTTCGTTCGCATAAATTGAGTTCCGAGGCGTCGAATATAATGTCATATTGATTCATCTTAAGTTCGGTCTTGCTTCTTTCCTGATCAATATTTTACTACACGTTAATAACTCAACTACCTTGATTTAAAACACAGAGTGAAATCTCTAATATAATTTTACAATCAACTGCTTACTTAATCATCGCGAGATCATTTTGTATTCAACCACAGGGAGAAAAGCTCTTTCAGCTCAACGAACAATAACAGTTCAAACCACCATATTTTGAGCTTATTGGAACACTGTGTTAACTTGTAAACCAGGGATAATTGCATAGTTAAAGCTGTTAGGAAGTCAGTTCCTGACCCGAAAGAATCAAAGGATTTTCTTGTCTAATTTGGAAGCGTGATAATTTTCACGGACCTACAGTCCGGAAGTGGATTTGGTGCCACTGTAGTTCGATTCAGTGTAGCCTATTTTCGCTTTTTTCGTTCAAGTTTGCTTTCAGGTAACCTTGCGTTTTTAGCTCGTTTATTTTTGATTCAAAAGGATTTAGCATTTGATCTGATGGCTCGGTGAGAAAGGAAATCAAGGTGTTCTCGAAATTTGTGAAAATTTCAGCACGCAATGACAAGCTAAATCAGGTTCTTGGAAGCTTAAGTCTCTTCGTTTTGTTTGACAAATACATAACATAAATCGAAAACTACAGTCTTTAGATTTGTGACAACAGTATGCCAATTATTCTTTCTGATATAATTTAAGGTAATATAATTTTGCAGCAGTCTACAATGATGAGAAAGAGGTCACTTTAAATTCCATTAATTTCTTTTTCGGTTTTTAATAAATATTTCCCGATGTGGCGTTTTCGTACATCACTTTTCTCTAAGTAAAAATTACATTTGATATTGAGGGAAATTGTATCCTTTTTTAAACTTTTAAATTGCAAAGATTTTGATTAGTTTTTACATTGAGTTTTCAACAAGTTTTAAACAGTCAGTAGGTCAGTAGGCCAATTAGCACCTTGTTTTAGATTGAAGGTAATTACTATAGTTGGTTTATGTGGTTTTTGTTCAATTTCTTATGCCAACAAGCTACTGCACTTTCATATATATCTCATTGTATATTACTTATCACCAGCCCAATTTGAGCACTATTAGGAAAGTGTACGCATGATGCTCGTAATTGGACAGTGTAATAGGACAGTTAACACACGTCATGACTGTGTACATGCATATACGTGGACAGAACACTTCATGTGCGCATGCTGTTATCGAACATTTCTTCAAGTTAACAATTGTTTTTTTTTATGAATATGTATTACCGATGTCTAGTTTCTTTTTCAAATTTTATCATAGTTATGATTAATTCGTAATGCAATTCTGTCTGTAATCATACTCATGATAAACAAATTGGACTACCGCTTCGCAGTCCTCCAATTTTGTTAATTACTTCTATGATTACAGACCGAATTGGACTCCACTCGGTCCTATTACCATTATTAATCAAAACTAATAACAAACTTCTTGAACATGATTTGTTATCACTAGCCCTATTTGAGCACTAATAGGACAGTGTACACGTCATGCTTGTAATTGGACAGTGTAATAGGACAGTTAACATGTCATGCCTGTGTACATGGACAGAACACATTGTGTGCACATGTTGTTGTCGAAGATTTTGCTGCGTTAACAGTTGCTTATTTTTTCATGAAAATTTAATACTGATGTCTAGTTTCTTTTTCAAATTTTGCCGTAGTTTTCATTGATTGGTAACAGGACTTTGTGTTGTCCAATTCTGTCTGTAATATCATATGTGTGCTTAACAATTCGGACTCCTACTTTGTCCGTTTTTGTTAATCACTTGTATGATTACAGACCAGATGCACGTGTTGCTTTTGATAATAAAAGCTTAATCCATCTGCAGATTCCAGTTGTTCAGAGTATGGATAACACCAATCACTTGATAAATCACTATCCAGCTTTTAGTGCAGGATGTTTTGTGACATTAACTTATCCACTGGATAGCAATTTATTCAGTAGATAGAATAATCTACCTTTTGACCTTTTGAACAACTGGGGCCAGGTGGATTAACATTGTCCACACTTTGGATAACTGGGCCCAGTATGCATGTGTTTTTTCCACAAGCCAAGAACTTGGTTACAAATTTACGATTGTACGGAAATGTGCATGTAGACTTCACAAGTTGTTTCCATGCAATAGTGCTGACCCATTACAGGTTGTAGGTTACAGTAGTAGTTAGGAACTTTAATTATCCATGTAAATAATTTTCTGGGGAGGGAAACTTGCATTTAAATGACGTCCTTTAGAGTTATTCCAGGACCATGGATACTTGAAGAATTGGTAACATTTTATGGAGTGTAAGTTAATTCAAGCCACAGCAGGCAAAGCAAGATTTTGCTATCTTTTAGACGTTTATTAGAAAGCTTATATTGAAGACTACAACTTTATAGGAGTCTGCATCCCAAGGGAAGACTCCCCAACATCAAATATTGCAATAATCTTTTATTTACCACTTTGGTGCAATGAACCTTTGTAAGCTACCTGACTTAACCGTAATGTGTATTTTTCTGAAATATGCGTCTCATTTTTACTGAGAAAAATCTCAATTTCTATTTTTAATTTTGACCCTTCCTGGAACACATCAAATTTGGTGTTTGAAGAAGCAGGATGAGGGGAGGAATGCAGTAGGGGTTAAGGGTGGAGAGTGGGTGTGTATTAAGTTGATAGGCACTCATTTTTGATGGTGCTTCATAATGTTGCAGTTTGTCCTCGACCACCAGATAGACAGTGGATCTCACTACAACCTGAGAGGAACCCTGCATGTGAGTGGTCTTTAGTTTCTAATAAAGTTATTACATGTACATGTAATGAGAACATCTTTTCTCATCAAATTTTTAACAAGTTTTTTTCTGCTTGAGAGAGTGTTAACATGTTGTACCATATTTACCCGTGTATTAGTCGATCCTGTGTATAAGTTGACCCCCAATTTTTGAGGCCAAAAACTAGATTTTTAAATTTCCAGGTAAGAATTTTTAGAAAACTTATCTTGTATTCCTTAGAATTTTCTTTGAGCTACTACAGATTACAGCAAGTTTCAATACAAAGGTTTAATAATAGCCTGCTTATGAGCGTTTTAACCAGTTAAGCAACATGTGTCCGTGTGGGCTTTTTGATGATAATTTTTGTAAAATGCTTACAAAATCAAACATGGGGATTCAAACGAACCTTTTAAGTTTGAAGAGAGAAAAAGTGGCTTCATAAGACAGGTAAAACAACAAAGAAGCTCAGGATTCTTTGTAAACAACTCGTTGCAAAGCATGTGTTACGGAATTTGGTAGCCAAGCCTCACAATTAGTCGAGTACTGGAAACTGAAGTAAGACTGCCAGGTTACTAAGCAGAGAAGTTCGAAGCACGAAAGAAGCTTTCTCCGAGCAGCTATACAGCTTATTTACAGGAAAATATGGGTTCTTTATGAGAAAATTGAGGCAGCGAGTATCTAAACCATTCAGGCTTAACATTTAACGAATAAATGTTGGTGTATTTTAACTTGAAGCTCTCATATACGAAACAGATTAGTTGTAAACTGTGCTGCTGTTTTTTAACGTTAAAAGACTATTGTTATGCTAATTATTTAACTTATGCTTGGATGTCAAGTTTTGACCCATGTATAACTCGAGGGCGATTTTTTGGACTGATTTTTAGGTCTTAAAAGGTCGACTTATACACGGGTAAATACAGTATGTAAAACAAAAACAACTATCAGCAATCTACATGAGCTATGAAATTGTATTACATGCATGGGCATGTCAATGTTAACATTTTTGTTTGCTTGTTTTTCCTTTCTTAGTAACATTTAGTGTCATGTGCTATAATGTGCTTTGTGACAAGTATTGTACAAGACAGATATATGGCTACTGCCCCTCGTGGGCGTTAGATTGGGAATACAGGAAAACCGCAATTTTAAAAGAAATTCTTCATTACCAGGCAGACATTCTTGGCTTACAGGTAATGTACAAGCACTCTTTATGTAGAAATTACTTTGTTCTTCTTACTTTTTTCAATAATTACCAATACATGTATATGTGATCAACCAAGTGAACCAAGGGCAAGTGTCAAAAGCACCGGTAGAATATTGGCTCTTTATACAGTATTTGTATAAAGTGTGTCAACAGAGACTACATGTAGCTTAGGACATGCTCAGGTATTAAAATGAATTTGCACTCTGTGTAATGTTTTAGCAGGTCTCGACCTTGGTGGTGGTCACTAGCCAAATACCACTGGATTTTCAGTTTTGCTAGTGAAATTCCCTTAGTTACAAGCCATGCTGACTACCAAAATTCTTTGTCATTTGATAGTGTGTGGATAAAAATACGAAAAGCACTTCAAAGTCTTATCCACAATTTACATGCAAGCTCTTTAATAGAGTTGTTTGCCAACTTTGACACATGTTCAGATATACAGACTTTCGTGACTTCAGGTTGTCAACTGTAAACTTAGAAAATGGCAAGTAACCTTTTTAAAATGTGCTTATTGTTGTTTAGATGTCAAAGGATGTTTTGTGTAGGAGCGTTTAAGTTCAAGAGTACATGATGTCTGAAGTTAACATCATTTATACAACTTTCTCTGTTGATTTCTTATTGCAGGAAATTGAAACAGAGCAGTTCTCTAACTTTTTTCAACCTAAACTTCAACAACATGGGTATGATGGAATTTTTAGTCCAAAATCCAGAGCAAGGACAATGACAGAAGAAGACCGCAAATATGTCGATGGCTGTGCAATATTTTATAGGACATCAAAGTAAGTCGAAATAAACTGAGTTAAAATCTTGCTGATGAGATACTGTTTGCCTGAATGTTCAATCTGTTGTTTGGTAGAACTAACAGGAGAAGAAAATAAAATCAATTTCCTTAATTTAATTGACAATGAGCAGACCTGCGTATATTGCAGGTAGATGGACTCGTTGCGAAGCATGTGTTACGGAATTTGGTTGCCATGCCTCTCAATTAGTTGAGTTCTGGAAACTGAAATAAGACTGCTAGGTTACTAAGCAGAGAAGTTTGAAGCACGAAAGAAGCTTTCTCCAAGCAGCTTTATGGCTTATTTACAGGAAAAATATGGATTCTTTATGAGAAAATTGAGGCAGCAAGTGTCTAAACCATCCAGGTTTAACATTTACTGTAGCGAATAAATTTTGACGTATTTTAACTTGAAACTCTGATGTACAAAGCAGATTACTACAGCTGTAAGTGAACGTATGTTGTAATCTGTGCTGCTGTATTTAGCTTTAAAAGACAATTGTTATGCTAATTATTTAACTGGTGCTTGGATGTCAAGTTTTGACCCATGTATAAGTCGAGGGTGATTTTTGGACTGATTTTAAGGTCTTAAGGGTCAACTTATAAACAGGTAAATACGGTACTTGTCAATGTTATAAAAGTCAAGAACACTGGTTGGACATTTACCTCAACATTTGTCGCAGCCCTTATTCAAGTATATTCCAATGGAAATTGACATACTGTGTAGAACTTTATAGCACAGATAGTCTCTTTCACCAGTGTTCTCACCAGGATTTTTCCTTGGGGAGTCCCAGGGCCCCTTCTGCTGGGAAATAGGGGCCCTGTAAGAACATTTTGGGGACAAAGTTACTCTAAATGGTCTCTTACATGAAGTACCTACCTGATCCAATGTGGCAGACAAAGTGTTTACGATTCAATAACGATGCATACACCAATCTTCACCACGTATGTGGGAACAGCAAAATTAACGGCAATACAATTAAAGGCTCAATCTTTGGATAACATGTTTTTTGTTCATTTCAACAAGCAAAATGCTGAGCTGTTAGGTTGACCACTAAAACTACTCCAAAGTCCCTACTCTTAAGTCCTTTTGACAAGTAGCTTGCCTCTGCACCCAAACGGGCGCATCTTCTTGGGTTTTAATGCGCCATCTCAGTTTTTCTTGTGGGAATCCTGCAAGGCCACAGTCTGGTGAGAACAGTTTCACAGTTATAAAAAATATACAGTGTATTTGATGAAAATGAGGTATACTTATTCATTTTGTCATTCATTACTTTAGATTCACCTTTGTCAAAGAGTATCTCATTGAGTTCAATCAACTAGCAATGGCAAATGCCTCAGGTGCTGATGACATGCTCAACAGAGTGATGACCAAAGATAACATTGGCATTGCAGCGCTGCTGGAGCTCAAGGAGGGCTACCTTAACTATAGCAATGACGTTAACGTGCCGAGGCAGCAGGTGCTTGTGTCCAATGTTCACATCCACTGGGATCCTGAGTTCAAAGATGTCAAGTTGATTCAAACAGTGATGCTTATGCATGAATTGATGAACATCATGCAAGAGATCAACCCTGGTTTCATGGTCCAGGGAGGTAAGTTATTGTCTGGGTTTTGCACAGTGGGCCTCAGAATTGTGTTTGCTATTCCTGGGATTTCGTTATACTGGTGGGGTTTTATACCTTATGTGTTGCCCCAAGTAGGGTTTGAACATACTGATTGTTATACAGTTAAATCACTGCACAAGGATCAGGCTTTTAGCTACATGTAGATGGGTGTCGAGGTGTCCTGTGAACGACCCATTTCTAAAGAAAATTGTTTTATTTTCCATACATGATGTATGTTGCCTTATAAATTGCTCATTTCAGCAAGCCCTACAGCACATTTTGGACAGCCACTTCTCAAGGATGGATACATCTATAAGCTGAATCAATATTCACTGGCCTTGTAACTTTTTAGAACAATGTGAACAGTAATTGCTAGTCAGTGAACTACATGTAGTTAGGCCTCTACAGTTGGATATCAGGCTACTTTTCTTGAGAACATAAAAATGTTGTTTTTGATTTCATGGTTCAATTTGTTTTGCTTTCTGTTTACAACTTACTGGTCAGGAACATTTACAAACGTTCTTCCTCTCAACAGGTAAAAATGGAACACCACCAAGCAAGTCCATTCCATTGGTGTGCTGTGGTGATCTTAACTCTCTACCCGAATCTGGTGTGGTTGAATTCTTGGACAATGGTAGAGTACGGATCGACCATGGTGACTTCTTGGACATGAAGTATGACGGGTTTCTCTCTCGTCTCAGCAACAGTAAGAATGGCGAGAAGTGTGGGGATCTAACTCACTGTTTCAAACTCAGTCGTGCCTACTCCGAGGAGCAGATGTCATACAGCAACCTTACGTATTCATTCACTGGAGTCATTGATTATATTTATTACACGTCTGACCTGCTTGTTCCAATTGGGGTGCTCGGCTCTGTCAGTAAGGAATACATCAAAGAAAACAAGGTCATTGGCTGGCCACACCCTCATTTCCCATCAGATCACCAGTCTCTGCTCGTAGAATTTGAGGCGCTGAGCTTCAGTAATGGGGTTCCAGTTTATGGGTATATGCCAGGCGCACATCATCCCAGGTAGTGTTACATGCCGTTCTTATGTCAATATTATTGTAAATTTGTAACAAAGGTGTAAACAAGGCTGACTTGAAGGAAGCCATTTTTAAGGATCTAGTCGTGAGACTTTGTTTTGTATTCAGTCTGGTAGACCAGTCGGCCAATGGAGGCATTTTTCCCTCAGTCAGTTTTATAACCATGTTTAAGCAAAGGGAGAATAGCGGTTACCTTGAGATTTCAGCAGTTAGATGGTTAACAGGGAGAAATTGCAGGGATTTAGCTAAGAAAGCATTCAGTTGGTTCATTAAGTAGCATCCGATGCAGGTATTCTTTGGGCTGTTCTTAATAGGAAGGTTGCATGACAAGCCCCAAGAGGGTCTGTGTAGGAGGCTACTCATTTGATCTCGTTTAGCTTCTGAAATTAGCTCTTGGCTACATCCCTGTGGTTGTTAATAATTTTATGTCTGTAGTAGTAATTTATTAAAGTTCCAGTGATGCGTTCATATGACTGTCGATACAAGTGCAATAAGTACTGTACATGTAGGGATAATATTTAATTTTCTTAAAGTAGACAAAGTTCTGTATCTTAGTCCAGTCGACCCTAACATTGGATATGAGTAGACGCCACAGATGAGATTGCAGGAACACAGGTACCATTTTCTTCACAATTTGTTTGCAAATACAGGTAACCAAAACAGGCGAAACTGATCTTACACCTACAACGTGCTACTGCTATAAAGCCTGTGCATTTTTTACTTTGTTTAAATTGCATGTAGACGAGAACAACGAGTATCATTTGCAATCTGTGTACATGCATAAATAGCAAAGAAGGTACATACAGAGTGGTACATTGTATTTCCATGAATGAGCAAGTCAGTCTTAAGAAACAGTGTCGTGGCTATTACATTTTGTTTTAACAAGTATGGCTGGGGGCTCGTACTAAACGTGCGTTAGTAGTGCTATAGAAAGGAAAAGCAAAGACATCTCAACCGAAATAGCAATGTAGTATGGAAATTAAGGTAGAGAGCGTCCTCAATAATCAGCTGAGACACTGTTCCTTAAGTCATGCTCTCGTAGACTCGAACGGACTTGCTTGAAGCAGTATCTTGCACTGTGACCACTATGGAACTGTAATATCAATGTACCTATTACGTATCTCACTGTTTTGTTTTGCTTTCTTCAATTACTGCATGTCAGGTGTGTACTGTATGTGGCGTTGTATATTTTTAAGCGAAGAATATTTTTAAAAGGAGTTTCCACTGCTTAGTTTCAGAAATGACATACTCAACTTTGGTAATGATTAATGCCCTTGTAATCCGGAAATTGTATAGAAATTACCTTGGCCTTTTTCGTACAAGATTAGAAAGTTCGTGCTCGTCCGAAATTGATAAAAATTGTC